>OGQB01000734.1_pt1 | contig 32146 bp, 42 predicted proteins | sample 1553071 | NCBI WGS metagenome assembly OGQB01 (sample SAMEA2580284, study PRJEB22360) | human gut metagenome | biome: human gut; feature: human-associated habitat; material: faeces | place: Denmark | collected 2008/2010
AAATAGAACTTATTCAAAGGAGTTTAAACTCCGATGCGTAGAAGCAGTTCTAAATTGCCTCATTGACATGCATCAGAACCTCTGGCTGATAGATTGGGCAGTTTAAAATGATCGGGATCGTAGAATTGATCTCCTTATCTTCTTTGTTTTTTCTTGCTTTATATGTTACTAAATAATTATATTCCATATTAAAATACTTCCTTTCTATTTTTTTCTTTCTATTACAAGTATGAGAGATTTCAGAAAAAATAAAATTCATATATAAAATTAAAGCGTATACGGGATTTTAAATGAGAAAATAAGAAAGGCAGCAGAAATCCGAAGATCTCTACTGCCTGAGGAATGTAAATATAAAATTACATAAACTTTATTCAATTGTTATTATACAAACATCTGCTGTAACAGACCTTTTTTCAGTTCTTCCCACGCAGCTAATGTTGCTTTCTGCTTCTCGATTACTTCATCTAATGATGAAAGACAATCAGCAATTTTCTGCTGTTCTGTAAGACAAGGAATGTGTATTTTAATAATTCCAATATCTGATGAATTATACGATGGTAATGCACCTACTTGTGCATACTGTGAAAATTTCACAGAACATGACCAACTATGCAAATACTCTATGTTCAAACAAGAATATGGTTCAAATGCCATCATATTATTATCAATTAAAAACGGTTTTGTTGTAATCCGTTTTCGTTCACCATAAATTGCAGCTCCTACTTTTGCAAAGACAAGACATTTCGATGTGATAACTTTCGTTTTCATCTGTCTAACAATCGAATCATCAACTGTATTATTTGATAAAGTCATATATTTTTCATTACCAACAATATTCATATCTGAAACTTTATAAACATCAACATCTAAGCCTTTATGTCCTTGATATTTTTCGCTAAAACCTACACCTGTATAAAAACGACCGCATTCACCCAACTTCTTTTCTTCCCACTCAGGAAAATCACTTCCATCATCTGCTTTGAATCTTACTTCTTGATTAAACAGCTTCTGCATCACACCTTTTTTGCGTTCTTCCCATGCAGATACAGTTTCCTTTTGTTTCTCAATCACTGTATCAATCGTTGATAAGAACTCTGCAATTTTTTGCTGTTCTGGAAGTGATGGCAATTTTACAACGCTTTTTGCAAATTCTTTTTGTCCTAATGTTTTGTTTCTGCCAGCTCCACCCGGTGACGCTAATATTAAAACATTTTGCCCACGTTTTGTAATAAAATACTCCGTGATATAATCCAAATCAACAATATTTTTTTTAGGTTTATACATCGGAAATCTATGTGATGCAATCATGCTATTTTCTTTTTCTGTTGTTTTGGCAACTGCTCGTTCCCACGCAAAAACAATATTCACAACAAAGCAGTCTGGCTCAACCCAAAAAACTCTTTTATTTCCAATTTCTGTTGCAGTTGTTTCTTCTTTATGAAAAATTCCTTTTCCATGTGAACGGATTCCAATTTCACGATATGTCTGAGTATCATCTAAATCAACAGGTATTCCTACTCTATCAAACATATCCTCAATCTTATAATTGTTCCATGAATTCTTAAATTCTGAAAATCTCAATTTAGGCTCAACCATTATGATTTCACTTCCTTTCCATCATCTTCTCCTACAAGTTTTATTTTTTTGCCAGGATCGATATAAGTAAATGAATGTATTTTATAGCCATATTTTTTACCTTTAGAATCATAAATAATTTTATATATTCCTAAGCATCGAGAACAAACAATCACACGACTTATCTCTTTGTGTTTATCAAAAATATTCAACATATCACCCGTAACAGGTAATATATTCATATTTGTTTTTCCACCATTATTGAATTTAGCCTTGAGATGCTCATTTTCAATACCTATATCTATTAAAAACCAAATTTCATTACACTTCTTTTTGTATTCAGGTACCCTATTTGCATGTTGTTCAAAAACATCTTTCAAATTATTGATAAATGTCTTATAATCAAATGTTAATGAAGCATCTATACTTTTATTCATATATGCCTCAAGATCTTTTGCAGATACATCCGCATCAAATTCATCATTTAATAACTTTTCATGATGTTTTTCATACATCTTTTTTCGTTGTCCATCTAGTTTCATACTTTCAGAATCTGTATATTCATTCAAAATTGTATCTGCTCGAAAATGCTCAATTCCAATCTTATACCCCTCATTTATCAAAATAAAGTCTGGACGTTCCCTTTCTTCTACCATATATCTTTTTAATTTACGATTATTTTGGAGAAAAGTATTCAATGCCTTTCTTTCTAACGATTTCTTTTCATTAGACACATATATTCCCCCTTTATAATCCAAGCTGTTTCATATAATTTTCAGCCTTATCAATCGCAGCTTTTGTTTCAGAATCCAGTGTCTTAATCTGAGCTTTTACAGCATTCAAATCCACTGGTTCTTCTTCCTCGAATGTATCAACATATCGTGGAATATTTAAATTATAATCATTTTTAATGATCTCATCCATAGCCGCTTTATAAGCAAATTTATCTACATTTTCGCGCTTTTCATAAGCATCTACAATTTTATCAATATGTTCCTGCTCCAAGACATTCTGATTCTTTCCTGCTTTGAATTCCTTAGATGCATCAATAAAGAAAATATCATCTGAATTTCCATTTCTCTTTGCTTTTAGGATTAAGATACAAACTGGGATACTTGTACCATGAAACAAATTAGGGGCAAGTCCAATGACTGCATCTAAACAGTTTAACTTATCAATGATGTATTTACGGATCATTCCTTCTGCTCCACCACGGAATAAAACACCATGTGGTAATAAAACTGCGATCCTTCCATCTTCTTCATCCATGTGATAAATCATATGCTGCACAAAAGCAAGGTCTGCATGACTTTTAGGAGCAAGTTTTCCTACTCCGGAATAGCGAACATCATCCAAGTATTTTTTATCAGCAGACCATTTTAAAGAATATGGTGGATTACAAACCTGGATCGTCATCTTCTGATCTCCATATTTATCATCTTTTAATGTATCCCCTTTGTAGATATCAAAATTTTGCCAATCAATTCCATGCATGATCATATTCATTCTTGATAAGTTATAAGTTGTCGCATTTAATTCCTGTCCATAAAAATGCCCTACTTTTCCTGTTGTCAAATGTTTTTGTACCTCTAAAAGCATGGAAGCAGATCCACAGGTACAATCTCCAACTGTTTTTGCTTCATCTAATCCTAAAGCTGCTAACGTTGCACAAAGTCTGCTTGGACCAGCTGGCGTAAAAAATTCGCCGCCCTTCTTTCCTGCATCGGATGCAAAGAGCCCGATTAGGATCATGTATGCAGTACCCAGAACATCAAACTGAGAGTCCTGAAGATCAAAGTCAATATCATTGATCTTTAACATCACACGACTGATCATATCTGTTCGATCAGAAACGGTAGCCCCCAAACGAGAATCCTGCAGACGCATATCATCAAACAATCCATCAAATGCTTTATTGGATTCATGTCCCATAGTAGAACCTGTAAGATCGCTGATCGCTTTTTCAAAATCTTCTACGCTGAATTTATCTGCTTCATTTTCAAATTTTTTGATCTTTCGGATCAGATTACGGAATAAGTATTCTGGTTTAATCACATATCCTAATTTGGATAAGGACCATTCTTCTACAACGGGACGAAATTCTTCATCTACAAACGCTTCTTCATAAGTCAATCCGTCATTTTCAAGGATATCTGCCATATACATTTCTGTTCGTTCAGATAAATAACGATAAAAGATCACGCCTAAGATGTAATTCTTAAATTCACTGGCATCCATCTGTCCACGCAATTCATTACTGACTGCCCATAACTTTTGAGATAACTCATTGGATTGAGCCTGATATTTGCTTGTATCTGTCATAATCTATTCTCCCTCTGCTTTGTATTTTTGATAAGTATCATGCACAAAAGTCTTGATCGCTTTTGTAAGCTTTGTCATTTTTAATAATCCAAACTTATATTCAGTCAGTTTCGTTCGGATCTCATCATCAGATATCAGTCCACTGAATACATAAGTAGAAAACAGGTCAGAGATCACATTGTAATCGATCTGCTGTTCATAAGCAAACGCTTCCATATCTGCCTGCATCTGTTCTTTTTCAAACTGAGTAAAAGCCTCCATCACGTCTGCATCTTCTGGCAGATCATAGAATTTTGTTAAAATAAATTCTTTCATTACATCTTTTTTCAGTCGTAATAGCTCATTATCAGATCGTTCGATCTCTCGTAAGATCAGGTCCACATCCTGCTGCTTTTCTTCTTCCGTCTTTGATTCTTTCTTTGCATTTTTTAAGAGATTCAGGATATAAACGACATTGATACGATCCGTTCGAACTAATTCAATGTCAAAATCTACATCAACAGGAACTGGAACCGGTGGATCAGGATTCTGTGTCTGATCCTTATAATATAAATACCAGCTTTTATATCCTTCATATTCATCTTCATCCAGAACAACTCCAAGATCAGACCAGTCAAATTTAGAAAATGTCTTTAAAGTTGCCAGTGTTTTTGCCATGGACCGAAACGCAATGATAAACATACGGATCTCATCTTCTGATTTTAGCTGACCTGCTGCTTCAACATCTTCTGTTACTTTTCTTAAAACAGGTTCCTGATTCATCCATTGATTTAGATAATACTCATAATTTTCCAATAGATATTCATTTGGATCACCGTCTCCTGAAAATAAAGTTAAAGCATCATCCTGCCATTTTTTAATGTTACGATAACTAACGATCTGGCCAAACTGTTTTGTTGCTTTATCTACACGATTTGTTCTGCTGTATGCCTGCACTAAAGAATGCCAGATCAGATTTTTATCCAGATATAAAGTATTTAATGGTTTTGCATCAAACCCAGTCAAAAACATATTAACAACTAGTAAGATGTCGATCTGTGGCAGATCTTTTTGTTTTAATCGATTTGCAATATCTTTTCGATAAGAATCAAACGTATCTAGATCAAATGTTGTTTCATACATCTCATTATACTGTTTCATACAGCGTTCTAATAATTCCTGAGAATGTTCATCTGCCCCATCATCCATATCCTCATTTGCCTAATAAGAAAAGATCGCTGCAACTTTTAATCGCTTTTCTTCTGAAAGGCCTTCATTTAGCTTTCGAAACTCATCATAATATTTTCCAAGTGTCTGAATGGAATCAACTGCAAATAAAGAAGTATATACATCTTTTCCTTGTGGATGTACATGCTGCTCATGATGTTCTATGATATGTTCCGCGATTTTATGAATTCTTTCCTCATCATGATATAATTCATTTAGATCGATCTTATGTCGTTTACAATATTCTGGATCATCTAACTGCTTTGGGTCGATTCCTTTCATTGCCAGATTCCTTGCAAAAATCGTTCTCTGATATTCCACAGAAAATCTCAATACATTTCCATCTGCGATCGCATCTTTGATCATATAGCGATGCAAGCACGAATCCATCTGTTCTCCTGCATAAAACACATCTGCAGTTGTGCGTCCATCTGCACCTTTATTCTTTTCAAAGATTGGCGTTCCTGTAAATCCAATATAATTTGCATTCTGGAAGTGTTTTTGAATCTGTCCATGCATCTTTCCAAACTGAGAACGATGACATTCATCAATGATAAACACAACCTTCTTTTCTTTATAAGTATCCATGACATCTGCATATTTTGGATTTTTTACTGCATTTGCCATTTTCTGGATCGTGGTAACGATCATTTCTGTTTCAGAAGACTTCAAGCGATTGATCAACACGTAAGTACTGTCTGTATTATCAACGCAATCTTTTTCAAAAGAATTATACTCTTCAACAGTCTGATCATCTAAATCTTTTCGATCAATCAAAAAGACGACCAGATCAATGCTGGATTCATTCCTTAATAATTGTGCTAATTTAAAGGAAGTTAATGTTTTTCCTGATCCAGTACATGCAAAAACATAGCCATCTCTGTTTGCTTCTAATACTCTTTTCCTTGCAGCTTTGACTGCATAGATCTGATATGGCCGCATGACCATTAATACAGGTTCTGTTGTTTTGATCACCATATATTTATGGATCATCTCTGTGATCGCTGCTTTTCTAAAAAATTCTCCTGTAAAGGTATGTAGATCATTGATCCTTGTATTCTTTTCATCAGTCCAGAAAAATACTAATGATTTTAAGATTGATTGATACTGTCCATTTGCCATTTCATTTTCATTACAAAAATATTTTGTCTGTACAGAATTACTGACAACAAATAGTTGCAGATAACGGAAAAGTCCTTTAAAGCTAAATTTTCGATAACGATTGATCTGATTGATCGCTTCATTGATCTCAACCCCTGGACGTTTTAATTCAATCTGCACGATTGGAAGTCCATTGATCAAAACAGTTACATCATATCGATTCTTATATACGACATCATTTTTACGATCTGGATCCATTGTGACCTGATGTGTCACCTGATAGATATTCCGGGTTGTATCGGATGAAAAGAAATCAATGTATACAGTATTTCCATCATCCATTTCTAACACATATTTATCTCTCAAAATCTGTGCAGATTCATAAACAGAATGATTCTCTACATGGATCAAAATCCTCTGAAATTCTGCATCAGAAAATGCGGCTGTATGTCCTGCTTCTTCCAGCTTCTTTGCATTAAATTTAGCAAGCTGTGTTCGAAAATTATTTAGAACATCATCATAATTACTCATTTTTATGAACTGGTATCCGATTCCTTCTAATCGCTCGATAAACATATCTTCCACTTCATATTCTGATCTTCTTGAAGCCATGAAAATGTTTCTCCCCCTTTTTGTAAATTCTTATTTAACATTTTACCATTATTTAAAATTATTTGGTACATAATTTGACCATATGATTTAAAAATTTTCATTCTACAACAAATATGATAGAAAATTCAAAAAAGAAAAATCATATAAAAAAAAGACAGATACCGAAGTACCTGCCTTAAGCTCCTTTTAAAAAGCACCTTTATGAACAACATAAGGAAATTCTCCACTTGTCATATTCGACAATGTCACAATCTCTATATCTCCAAATTTTTTGAAAATATTAATATTGGTATCAACGAATGGCTGAACATCTGAATCTGCTTTTTCTGGATAGTCATAACCAACCTTCATTTCCCTACATTCATACTCATCCTCTTTCAAATAGACTGGAGATGTATTACAGATCCAAGTAGAATCTTGTCCAAACCATTGATGAAGATATTCCATCATCACTGTAAAGCAACCTTTTTTTCGGTCTGTTTCATACACATAAATGTCGCCAATGAGTAGGATTCTATGTTCTATTAATTTGAAGAATAGTTCTTCTGGAAGCAAATCCAAATCATCATGAATTTCTTCACAACTATGTTTTGTCTTTTTTTTGATATATTTGCTCATTACATTATGCATATACAGTCCCATTTCTCCAAGGTCTGCAGTTTCTCCATCAGTATACATTAAAATTTCACGATCCATAGGGATATTTACATATGCTACTGGAAAGATAGAATATACTTGCATCCTTCCACATAATCTTGGTCCATCTTCTGCTGCCATAAATGCAAAAATATAATTATTTGTCAAATAATCAATGTCGTCTTCGCAAATTCTAGGAATACTTACTCTTACACAATAGTATTTTTCAACAGAAATGATATCAATTTCATCATGATCTTCTTCAATGTCATATCCAATATCAAGCATAATATTTGTCACAACATCTTTCATATAATGCATTTCATTTATGATTGCTTCTCTTGTAACATTTTTCTTTTCCATCAAATACTCCTTTCGATAGGAAGGAGCTGGAAAACGAATATCAAGTATGGAACAGTAATCAGATAAGAAATCTGGAATTGCGATCTTTCCTGATTCAAACATACTGATCTTTGATTGATCTTTTCTGACTCCTGTTTCTTTTTCCAGTCTTTCAACTACATCTGCCTGAGTCAGTTGCAAAAATCGTCTTTGTTCTTTGCAAATTTCAGGTAGTTGTTCAACTAGTTGATCGAATGTGTAATACTGCTGCATTGTTTTCCACTTCCTTCTTTCTTTGTTTTCATTTTCTGATTTAATTGTACAAAAGGATGTATCTGAAGTATATGTCGATAAACGTCATAGTCACAGTTACTTTATTTCTTTTACCCATCTCAAAAAAAATAGGATAACAAAGCTTGCTACACACAATATACAAAGATATGTTGTTCCTTCGAGTAAATTTACGAGTATATATATGACAGAATCCATAGAAGTATCAGGTGGTTTTATAAAAGTTACTATATTTAGAATGATTAGGTAAATCGTGTTCATTGCAAAACCAAATTCTGCAATTCCACAAGATTTTTTTATATTGCGAAAGAATTCAAAATGATCATTTGCTTTTAAAATCGCAAGCAGTCCGAAATTTATACAAAACAAAATTTGAAAAGTTCTCATTTTTTCCTTTCCCCTTTCTCTATCTCTTTGAATTTTTAACAGTTTCCAAGATATATCACAACTTCTTTTTCTGATCAATCTATGATTGCTTCATTCTCTTTGATCTCTTTATTTTCCAAAAATCTGATAGTTTCCTTTTAAATTAAAGAAAACGCTCGCATTACATTTGATTCTTCATCGAAATATCGTAATTCCATTGAATTCAAACACAATTCAACGACTTTTCTATTTTCGCTTGTTATCTTTTTTAAAATGATTGCAGAGTGAGATATACAATCTCTTTTTTCTGCATATATAGAAAAATTGCAATTTTTGTGAGTATTTTTATCTACTTTCCTTAATTTTTACAGTATCTCAATCGTCTCTAAAAGATTTGAAATAGCCATTTCTTGCGATTTCATTTTATATAAAGCTTCTACATTTTCATCAAATATCTGTGTATTTTTCATTTGAATCTGATCTGTTTTTATGCTTTTACATTCCAAAAGTACTGGTTTATCCCACATAAACAATCTTTTTTCTAATCTACCATTTTCTTTTGATTTATTCATCCAAAAACAATGATCATTTTTTCCATATTCTAAGGACAAATTTCCAATACGTTCATCAAATTCAATTAAGTAATCTATTCCATCATGATGACCATCAGAATGCCTTATTACTGTTCCCTTGCATCCTTTTGTAAAAGATAGTGGTTCGTAATCATCTCCAACAAGATGACTTTTTGCTCTTGGATCGACAAAAGAGATTTCAACTCTGTCACCTATTTTCCATTTCGCTTTTTCATTCAGTCTTTTTGAATATTTTTTGTGCTTGTAATAATAATCTGCCCATGAATGTTTAGATCGTGTGGATCTGTCATAACGTATTTTGTCGTATTCTTCTTTTGTTAATCTTACGATTTCGATTTTATAGGATGGGCAGCCTTCATCCACAGACATGTGACATTCAAGTTTCATTTTGTTGTATAATGAATCCATATCGGGAGTAGTATCAGGAGTAATGATTTTTAAATATCCATCATTATCATCATATGAAATTCCACATCTATAAAATTCAAATCGTTGTCCCTCATATTCAACTCCTTCATCGCAATAATGATATATTCCAATATCTCCTATGCATCCTTTTTTGGTACCATCCACAATAATTCCGTAAGCCATAGCACACTCCTTAAATTCAAATTATTCATTATCCATACATTGATCTTTCACTCTAATCTTATCTTCATCGATTCTATGCAGCCATTTTACAGCCTCATAAATATTTTTTGTTACAAAACAATCTGTGTCTTTCACACTATTTTTCTCACAATAAAAATCGCGATATGCTTCTCCTACGCTGACACTTCTACGATTATCTAATGAGCCAATACAAACTCCTCTTTCTGTTATAAACAGATTAATCATTGATGCAGCTCTTAATTGCATAATCTCCTGTTTTGTTTTAAAATCATCATTATTTTCTTTTTCACTTGGAGGATTTGCAATCATATAATTTAATGTATCCACAATCATTTGCACTGCTTCGTAATAGATATCTAATCTCTCTTGAGCTCTTTTGTTAAGTTTAAGATATGGATAAACTTTTTGACTTTCTTTATTCATACATTGGAGTACACTCAAAAGCTCTTTTAATTCAAATTTAGTATTCTTGCTCATCGATTTATCTTCTGTTTGCCTCTTCTCTTCAAAAAAGCAATCCAACGCTTCCTCAATTTCCCAAGGATTAAATTCTGTTTTCTTTTTTCCTTTATAAACAAGAATATGTCCCTGCACAATAATCATTTCGATTGCATTTTTCCCTTTACCATTATGGTAGCGACCTTCCAGATCTGTTGTAGCTGTTTTGATCAAAGTGGTCTCAACGATCTCTCTCATAATTTCTCTTTTGGTTTTCATAGTCATCTATTCTCCTATATAATTCTGTGAAAATTCTTCATAAGTCATAATGCGTTTTCTACAATTGACACAAACCATATACTTATTATGGCGATAAAGACTCGTAATATCTTCTCCATCTTCTTTTCCATTAAATTTGTAAAAGCTTCTTCCAGACACATTAAAATCATTATATAATCCATCAGCACTTCCACAATACGGGCACTTTGTTAAGTTTTCCATAATTATGTCCTTTCTGTGCATATCTTCTTCTACTGATCTGCTTTGACACTCTCACATTCCAAAAGTAAAGGACGATCCCACATAAATAATCTTACTTCCAATTTGTCATTATCTCTTGATTCATCCATCCAATAACAATGTCCGTCTTTTCCACATTCTGATGCTTTACTTCCAATGTGATCATCGAATTCAATTAAGTATTCCAGTCCGCCAAGACAACCTTCTGCATGTTTTATGACAGTCCCTTTATGTCCTTCTACAAAATGTAATGGGTTATGATCTTTACCAAAAAGATGTTTTTCTGCTCTTGGGTCAACAAAGGAAATTTCTACTCTGTCACCTATTTTCCATTTTGCTTTTTCGTTTAGTCTTTCTGAGTAGTTTTTATGTTTTTTATAGTAATCTGCCCATGATGGCAAAATTGGAACTGGTTTAGACCATTGTATGTCCCACAGTTTGTCATATTCTGCTACTGTAAGCTTTACTAATCCAATCATGTTATAACCGAAAGCAATTTGCATATAACCATCATTGTTATCATATAAAATATCACCCATAAATCTTACACACATTTCCCCCTCAAAGTGTAATTGATCATCACTGATGTAATATTTTCCTATATTTCCTATTATGTCCTTTGGACTTAAATCCCAATGTTCTGGACCATGTGCATCTACCAAAATACCGCAAGCCATTATATTTCTCCTTTATTTCTTTTTTAAATTTTGTGCTTCTATTACAAATATGATGGAATTTTTCGCCTTCATTTTTCACATATAAAAAACGGATTCACATCCACAAAAAAGCAGGGAATGAATCCGAATATTATGTTTTACCACATGTCTGGGACTATGTTATTAGGCTTGATCAGATCAGTAAGACATCTTTGTTTTCTTTGCAATATCGAAGCGGAATTCTTGTTCTTCTATTGTTCATGATATCAAGCCAATTATCTTTATCATGGTCATAAGCATATACCTGAAGCTCATAATAGGAATCCATATTATTTGCCTTACAAAAGCACATAATCTCACTCAGTATTTTTGTTTTATTCTTGTCCATTTGAAATCACGCCTTTACATATTTCTTCCGTTTCTGCTTTTTATAAGAATGATATTGTTTCTTTTGTTTTGTCCGGTCTTTCCATGAACGAGGAATCTTTACGTCTTTAAAATGATCTCCCCATGGATCTTCATTTAAAAGATTTTTTCTTCCTCCACGAATTTTAATATGATAGCCCGCTTCTTTCCACTCACGCAATTCTTCTTTTGATGGCAATTGTCTTCTTTCATTTGTTGTGTGCAAAAATCGTTGCATGTAGATGTAATTTGAATGTCCATATTTTCTTTTATGTGCTTCTTTCTTTTGATGATAGGTATCCAAATATTTCTGCAGATAAGGCTTTGTGTTAACCAGATGGCCATTTTCATCCACCATCTTGTATACAATATAATATGTCATCATTGTTTCCATGATGGATTCCGGCATCCAGTCATATTCCTCTTCGTTCCAAAATTCTGCTTTTTCAATGTTCCAAAAGAAATGATGTTGATTACGAGCAGCTTTTCGGAATAATTCCCAGTCAGCATAATTTTCAGGATCAAAACCAGTGATCATCTCCTTCCATGGTTCAAAATGGAAATTATATGGCTGCAATAAAGGTTTTACACGTTTTTCTTTCCATTCCTTGGAAACGCGTTGATAGTTTTCAGACCATGGATCATAAAATTCCCAACTGGAATAATCGATTATTGTATTGTAATATTTTGCATTAATTTTGAATTCTGTTACATATATCGTGCAATTCATGATAGCCCCCTTTCTTATCTCTCCAACGAACATTTTCCTACTACAAATATGAGAGAAAAAGTATTTTATATTTTTCATATATAAGAAAACAGGCCCATACAACATGAGCCTGTTTTGCATACAGTATTTCTTATTTACTTCTTATGAGATTAATGAACTCCCCTTTTGTTGTTATGAAATCACATTTCGAATGAATAAGCTTTTTTGCATCCTTAATCCATTCCTTGTATTCTTCTGATTCTTTGAACCGAAACCATTCATCAAATGATCTTTCGTTTGTCGGATACCCTTTTATATTCGACATACTTAATGTTTTGATCAATTCTTTTGTTTGGTCTTCCTCATTTTTAATATGAATCGTTTCATCAGAAATGACAAATTTCGGAAAAACATTGTTTATATCAAAGAGTTCCACGCAAAATCCATGCTTACATGGAACATAATCTGGACCGATTGCCTTTCTCCAATCCATACATCGTATATTCCATTCTTCCTCAGAAATCGTATCTGGTCTCTCACATTGATTTTGGTAATGATAGTCATCGAAATGTCCTGTATTTTCCAAATAGTTCTGAATATCCTTACTTCCAAAAAACATGACAAGAATTTTATCCTGCAATGGAAAGATTTGAATGATCTCCCTTTTTCTCTGATTTTGAAGATTCCGTTCCAAAGCCATATCGGAGATATTCCAATACAAATTATCCCATCTATCTACATCTACCAATTTCCATATCTCATGCATTTCTTTGAAATTTTTCGTTTGCATTATCATATTTTGCACGGCCTGCAAGCCATGAAGCTTTTTGAAATTATAATAGTACAAGGTTTTGTTAACAATCCAGTCGAGAATCATCTGCTCACTGATCTTTGTCACTTCCTTTCGAAGATTATTACAAAATTCATTTAACGAAGTGAGATTATAATCTCCTTCTAATTTGTATGCATTATATATTTTCGTGCTCATAGTTTTCCTCCTTTTTCATAACTGCTCTCCTTGACAGCCCTTTCGTTTTTGTTTTTTGTTTTTAAGATATTCTGCGGGAATTCTCTGCCATTCAATGACCGAGATGAAAGCAGGAGGCTCTTTTGAGCCATCATCCCTTTCCAAGGGATTGCCTTGCTCCTATCGCCCAGTTCCCACAATGATGCAAAATCTTGAGTTTTGACAGACTGACCTGTTTGTATTTTGGAGATGTCCGGATATATTGGTCATTCTCATCTTTTACATAACAGGACTTATCAGTAAAGCCAGAGATCCATCCCTTCTTTCCATTCAACTCTACACGATCGAACAGACAGCCAGTGATCGTTATCTTCTTCTTATTCTTCCTTTTCGTAACAGTGACTGCTTTCGTGTTCTTATCATATCGTGAAGCTTTACGGTTTGGTTCCTTACGTCCTTTTCTCGGAGTTTCCTCATGTAAAGAACGTTTCTTTCTTCGGACCTGCTGGATATAGATCACGGGTTCTTTATCTTTTACTGTCATGATCCCAGTCTTTACGATAGCGATCGCAGTCGCATCATTTCCATGACTTTTTGGAAGTCTTAATCTCTCACGGTCTGCCTTTGTGATATTTCCATAGGTAAACGTTGCTCCTGGGAATGCTTCTATCAGACGTTTCCGTAAGATGTTCATGAAGGTGGCATCTCTCAGTCCTCTGGTGAATTTCTTCTGCTTCTGCATCCACTGATAGAGAATGCCTCCCTGTTGATGGTTCTCCGTGTTATGGCAATCGCTGCACACCGTAGCCATATATTGTGGATCATCGGTCGCTCCATGACTCCGGTACAGGATATGGTGTACATGCAGTTTTCCGCCTTTCTTCCCACATACCTGACAAGTATATCTGTCACGATTGAGAACATAAGCTCGGACATTTTCATAGTCATACTGTGGTCCTTTCTGGTACAGTTCTCCATGGATCTCCGGATCTTTCAATCTTGCCGGATCGAAACGGCCAAGCTCGATCGAAAGACGGTATCCCTCTGGAAGAAGATCCTGCAGCTTTTTGATCCACCAGATATGATGATCTGTCTTTGACTGCAGCGATGGCGGAAGCCACCCTTTCGCCCGTTTGGATGCGAACGTGATCTCTTTTTTCTTCCAGTGCCTTCCCTTTCGGTCTGGAATCTCACAATAGACACGTTTGGCTTTTGGTCTCCATTTGGGATGACGGTATCTGGTCTTTCGATGGCGTCTTCCTCTTCTTGAGGAAGCCCTTGACTGCATCAGTTTTCTTTTACTCATGGAATCTCTCAGACCGATCTCTTCTTTATGTAAGACTACTCCATCTTCACGAACAACGGATACTCCGATATGCTGTGATCCAGTATCGATCCCTAGATAGCCAGATTGTGTCGTACTGCCTGTCTTATAATTCAGTTTTATGGTAAATGGGACCTTCCGATAAACAGAAGCTTTCCCATGTTTTAGCAATAAACGGGCTTTTCTCTCAGATGTAGGCATCAGCCGGCATCCGTTCAGCCCTACCACGAATACGCTCATGGCTGGTCCTCCTTGTATTGTAATAGCAGGTACACAAAAGTCCTGCTCTCCCGGATGGGAGTGATCACCCTTCGACAATGTTCCAGATACTTCTTGCTCCAGGTCAGTGTTTTCTTCTCCTGAAAGACATCCGTTGCCTGAACCCTGTTCCCGGCTAGGGTACCACCGGGTCGGGTATTGATATCTGGGACGTAGCACTCAGTATCCAACAAAAATGGATTCCCTTGCGCTGAGTCTAGTCAGCTCGCCCTTTCGGGGACTATGTAATAACTTTGCACACTTCTTTGCATGCCCGGTTATTCAATGGCCGAGAAGCTGACGCATATCACTGTCTTGCGAGTCTCCAACAATTCGCTTATAGATTCGTACAAAATCGGAATTTCCAAAAGCTGTTGGCAGGTCATTATCTTCCAGATATTTGTTGAATATTTCAATATCATCGTCCGATAAGACACCTCTTAATCCACTACGACATTTTACAATGTTGTGAAGGCAAAAATCATCTACGTGACCATATCGGCATAAGTCTCTTGCCATCATCATGTCACTATAAAACTGCATGAAAGTATCATTATGTTTTTTCTCGCCTAATTGAGCGTACAAAGCATTGCAAATAATTCCTAAATCGTCTGCGGTTAATTCAACCATGACTTCCTTTTTTTCTTTTGAGATAGTTTGAATATTCATATATAAAATCCTTTCGTTTGTCATTTTACCTTTATATATTGATTTTTACTAATTAGTAATATTTTGCATTAATTTTGAATTCTGTTACATATATCGTGCAATTCATGATATTCCTCTTTCTTTTGCTACCTGATCATTTTCCTGCCTTTATTCTGTAATCGATCCAACGTATGAATCCTCAGTTTATAACATCCTTCCATATGTCTTTCGATTCCATACTGTTTTGTGAGGTCTCTTGTGCATTCTTTTAAATACTGATATCTGGATACGCCAAGCGCCTGATTATATCTTCTGATTCCCAAATACTCTCCATAATAATATTCTTTTTTCGCTTGTCTTTTGTTCATGATCGTTCTCCTATTTTTTATCTCGCCAATAGCAGTAAATGCACTGGTTCTGGCAGCGATATTTATTGGTCAAAAGCTCTGTCTTGCAAGTTAAGCAATGACATCCCGTCCTCTGCTGCCCATTCTCTTCTTTGTTTAATACAGGTTCCAATCCCATGAGTTCAATGTCTTTGTTGCTGACGCAACCTACCTGTTTAAAAGAATTCGGATATTTTTTTGCTAACAGATCTTCTGCACAGGTTTCAAACTGATAAGAAAACGATCTTAATGCATTTGCTACGTTTTCCATTTGTTTTTGAGATGCATAAAAATTTTTTCCATAACAAGGATTGTATCCTGCTACCTTTAATCGCTCTTTTACATGATTATATTCGTCATATATGCTGATTCGGATTCGTTGAATTCCTGTCTGTTGTTTTTCGAACTCATGGATCACTTCCATGACTCGTTTTAATCCAGAAAGAGTTGGAAAGATTGGATCAATACGAAGCACGCAATGATCTGCTGGAAAACCTTTATTGATCAGCTTCTTTAATTGATGCAGCTGTGTTTTATAATCAGGAACATTTGGTTCAAAATCTGTTCCGCCCCATCCTGTACAGGTTGCATGGACGATCAGCTTGTCCCCATTCTCATAACATTTTATAACAGTATCAATGAATTGATCTGTCAGATTTTTTGTGATCAGGATTGCGCCATCCACGGATGGCAACTTACCTTTCCACTGATAATCGATACTTGCATCTCCTCGTTCTGTAATTCCAATTTTCATGATATGACTCCTTCCTGTGCTTTTCTTCTCTACTACAAATATGAGAGAATTTCCAAAAAAGAAAAATCACATATAAAAAAACAGGCAGCAGTCATTCATCTAAGCTACCTGTTTACAAGAATTCATTTTTAAAATACATATACAGAACTTTCCAACTGAGTATCGTCCACATAGCCGTGATACATCGTCCCATCCGGATAGAATTTAAAGAAATATCGATTCTTTCGGATCATATCCATCGCTGCATCATTTCCACTGACATTACAAAACTTTCCGGTTTCTTTCAATGCAGTTCTTCTGGAATCTAAGGATAAATCATAAAACGATGATATCTGAAAGCACTTCACTTCATTTTTTGTTCTTTTTTTGTATCTCTTTCTCATATGTTGTTCCTCCAATCGTCATATAGTTTTGTTATAAAAAATATGAAAGATGAAGGTTCTGTATAATTTTCGCATTCATGACAAGTTTTCAAAAATATGATATAATAAACCTAGATTGAAAACAAAATCTTTTGTTTTGCATGGAGCAGTACTTGTATGACTGCTCTTGAGTTTTTTAACCATTTTATAATACATCGTCTATGATAATGTCAATCGTATGTTTTTCCATTTTATTTCTAAAATACCATAAATACAATTCTTGAATCTTATCATTAAAGATAAAGTTCTTCATAAATTTACTTTTTTTGAAGTCTTCTTTTTCTATTCTTTTTAAATTCTTTTCTTCAATTGGAGAAATTCCTATCAATACAGATACATCTCGTGGAATCTTATTTAATATTTTGGCACATCGAAAGTAATATTCCAATTCTATAGGTTGAAACCATTGTCCATTTATCCTATTTACCATATTATTATAAATTTTAAGAAATGCTTTCCATGATTCAATATATTTTTTCTCATGGAAATTTTGTGTCGCGCGTTTAAATAGCATTTTATAATTTTGTGGAGAAATCTCTTTCATTTCCTGATACAATTTCCATGCTCTTTCACTATCGTGTTGTTCTATTTCATAATAATGAGCTAATGAATAATATATAAATGCACTATATCGATTATTACCTTCTTTTTCTAATGCTTTATACATATACACTTCACCAGAAATATTTCCTCTGCTCAAACCTATTAATCCTGCCAATACATTTCCCATGGAATATTTTTCATCATTTTCAGCCATTTGATGTGCTATTTTCATTATTTTTTCATCATCAAATATTCTTCTTCTGTTCATTGATGCGGAAATCCCATTTATTTTTCTGGCACAATTAAAATAAGCAAGCCTTCGATGAACGAGTCCTTTAACTTCTTCCTCAGGATCATATATTCTGTTCAAACAATTATTTAAAATTTCAAGCTGCATCAATCTCATGTCCTCACTGAATTGCATTACGTATACATGTGTTAAATAATCATTATATGCATAATCCAGATCGACAAATGTATCATATAAACAAGTAAAATCTTTCATCCATGCTTCGTTCCATTTTAGGATCTCAGGAATTTGTAAAATATAACTTCTTATGCTTTTGCCATAGGTCACTCTCTTATCTCTGCTTGACAGATCTAGTTCCGTTTTATCTTTTTCATTCATATAAATCGTGTATTTAGCGGTAAGTTCATCTGAATTTTTATCTGAATCGTATGTTTTCTCATTCATAATGATATTGAAATCTACAAAATCTTGATCATCTGAAATCTTGTCATATTCTTCTATAAATTCAGATACGTATATTCCACAAAACATGAAGAACTCTTTCACATAGATTCCTTGGACAACCTGATCCTCTCTTCGGATGATTCGAGCTGAGTATATTCTTTCCATTTGGTATTCTCCTTCTTTGTTTTTTATATCTAACACAAATATGAGAGATTGAGGAAGCTTTTGAATTCACATATAAGATATAAGGGAAAGAGAGAGCCTCGCCATCATGGATGACATATTGTGCGGAGAGATGATTACTGATCCTGTTTATTCATTCTTTTTCCGCACATAGGAAATGTCTTCTCCACTCATACTTCGTTCCAAAGTCACTTCCTCAACTTGGATCTTTTCTTTTATGATTATCATCTTCAGCAATCAGATGCACAAAGTATCTATCATCTTTTGGAGATGTTTATATAAAAGGGAATACGAACCGAAAGTAATCATCATAAGAAGTAAGTTATCTCTTACGGTTCTACAAGTAAAAAAGTTTGAACATCTCCTGAGTAAGTCATCATTTTCTGCAGTTTCTCCATCCAGAAAAAACTTCAGCCCGGACGATCCAAGGAGTATATGCCAAAAGTCATATACTTGTATTAACCCTTATATCGGAAAAGCCAACTTTTTCATGATTCCCAGAGATTGGAAATTACATTTTCTGCAAATTGCACTTGTTTTCTTTAAAATAAAAGCTGTTTTCTTCTTTTTTCAATACGAAAATAAGACCCAGAAAGTATCATTTTTCCTGCATCTGCTTTGTTATTGATCACTTTGACGCCATGATCAACCAATATTTAGTTATGTGGTATCAGGCAGCAGCCTGATAATATTCGGAATTTGGATGTCTGCAGATCTCTCTAAGACCAGCTTGTTCCGGACGATTCTGAAAACAAAACTCTTCATTCGCAATCTTATCCATTCCGCCCTCTTTTTTGATCCTTCTTTTTCTTTCAAAGAAACGATCCCTGTTGATCTCTAATTTTTTCATGATCTCAGAATTCTTTAATCCTTGTAAGGTTAATCTTGCGATCGCGATCATCTGATTTTTGATCTTATCTTTGATAAAGACTTTTGGATTTCGAAGCTTAACATCTCTTGTTGGATGAAGGTATATTTTCCCTTTCCATGATCCATCAGGATTTAAATGATATCTGTCAATCAGATCATTATTTGTAATCTTTTCATAGATCATGGTTCTGTATTTATGTAAAAGATGATGCACTTTTGGATTTCTTAATAGCTCCACAAAAGAATCATGATTGAAGTCGTAATTATGGTCCACTTCTTCCATGACAATATCCTTTAAATTCATCTGCTCATCCCTGTTATCTGTCAGATAAGTGATCACTTGAACCATACGTTCTGTGATCGGGATCATCTGTTCTGTAATACTTCTATAGCATTTGTATCTGTAGACATGACAAAGTAATCGGCAATATTCTGTTACAAATTCCCGATTTGTCATTCTGTCGTATCCTTTGATCATCAGCTCTTCTAAGACATGAATCCTACGCATTTGGATAAAGATGTCCAGGTTCTTTTCTGATTTATCCAGTTCCAGATAAAACTGATCGAGCCATTTCCCTTTTCTGGTCTTTTGAACAGATTTTTTCATTTTTTTGATCTGATAGCTGGCTTTGTAAGGCGGACGAATTCCCATGCAATTTAACAATTCATGATAAGTATATTGTTTTGCTCTCTTTGGATAATACACCTGCACCATTTTACGTTCATTGTAACTTCCTGGTAATCTTAGTTTTGGATTTACAGTCAGTTTTTCTACAAGGACTTCAAAGTCAACGTAATCATTATTGCGATAATTGACAGTTCTTTCTAATCCAACGATCTTTTCTGTGATTGTCCATAAGACAGCACGGATTGCCTGTTCCATGGTAGGAGCGACTGATTTTTTTAACATATATACAAGATCAAATAACCCATATCCATTATCGATTACATATGTTGGATTTGGAATATCTTTATGTTCTTTGATCAAAGCCAACAATGATTCTCTTTGAAACTCTTTTCCGTAGCATGGGATAACAATCTGCACATATCCTGCCAGCTCTCCTGTTTTCTTGTCTCTTGGATTCGCTGTTACATAAAATGCCTTTTTGATCCTGCGGATCCAGACATAAGGATTTTGATATCCATTTTTTGTGAGCAGCGTCCATTCTTTTCGATTCATGATGAACAGTTCCTCATTCTTTGAATTTAAACACAAAAACTGGCCACGCATATTTGCATGGTTATATAAGAAATTTGTATATCTCGGAATGATCTCACTTGTTAATCTACTTTCCTCAGGTTTCTGAGGAGCTACTTTTCGTACAAATTGACTCATCATGAATCTCCTTTCTTCTCTATATCTCAAATATGAGAGATTTCGAAAGAAAAATGGGTATTTTTTTCTAATACAAATATGCACGAAAAGAGGTTCGAAAGTTTTTCACATATAAAAAATGAAATTTTTGCACGAAAAAAAGACCGGATGATCCGATCTTTTCAAATATATAAAAAAATTTGCAGTGAGGGCAACCACGACATATTAAAATGATTTAAGACAGTTTTTGGGTTGTTTGTCTTTATCGTGGCATAGAATTTAAAGGACTAAGCCCTCATTTGTTAGTATATTCGATTTACGTTTACATGTCAATGATTTACAGTTTCTTTTTGAAAATGATATTCTGCAAGATCGCAGATCTTATCGAGTTCTCTTGCATAATGCAATGATTCCATATTTTGTACAGCATTATAATATACCACAGCAAGTTCTTTTCGGAATTCATCTATCGTAATCCCATTAAATTTCCAATAAACCAAGGAAATCTCTGTTTCTGATTTTGTACGATAAAAAGTAATGTTATCGTATGCCGTATCAAGCCCCAAAATTGTCATCACATCTCCCATTTCTTTTATATCTGCATTATTTCCAATGAAATGAGCTCCTGCCAGAACAACTAATCCATGTACATTTGCATCACCAAATATATTAACGTGATCTCCAATGCATAATTTACCATGAAGATTTGCATGGTCATAAATTTTTGCATGACCTCCGATAAGTATTTGTCCATGTATTTTTGCACTTCCCCAAATTTTAGCATATTCAAAAATTGTAGTATTTTCTGATATTGCAGCGTATTTTGAAACCGTTGCATTATCTAATATTACAGAATTATCTTTAATTGTAGCATTATCACAGACAATGGCATTGTCAGCAATCCAGCAGTTTCCTTCTTGCGACAAATTTTTTTCTGATTCTATATATCCACCAAGATCTCCCTTTTTTATTTTCTTATTTCTTAAGAGATCATTCTGAAAATCTTTTAAAGCACGAATCCGATATACTTTAACTCCGTTCACTTCTTTAAAGTTATCTTTTACAATTTCATATTTTTTCATTTATTTTCTCCTTTTTTAAACAAATTGATGATGCTTTTGTAGCAATCCGTAAAGATTTCTTGAATCATCTTTCTGTTGTTAACAAAATCACTTCTCCTTTCTCATAAATATCTTTCTACGATAAATATGAGAGATTTCGGAAAAAAAACTTTTCACATATAAGAAAACCGGATTCATCCCACTGCCTACAGAGGCAGGGGAATTCTCCGGAATTTTGTTAAAGCCCTGATCTTGTATACTTTAATTCCATATATTTCCTTGAAGTTATCTTTCACAATTTCATATTTTTTCAATGATACCACCTGCCATATGAAATTTTTAGTCTGAAATAAATGCATTCCCTGAAAGCACAGTTTTCCCATAAATTTTTGCATTTCCAAAGACATTAATGTGATCACCGATACATACTTCATCAGTTAATTCTGCATTTCCAAAAACTTTTGAATGTCCTGCTACAATAGCTTTTCCACTTATTTTGGCATAATCTCTTACTGCTGCTTCTTCACAAATAGTTGAATTTCCACAAACTATTGCATTTCCAGTTACCAAAGCATTATCTTTGACCTTAGCCATCCCATATACAGCAGCATTTTCAGCGATCCAGCAATTTCCTTCTTCCGACAAATTGAGCAGATATTGAGCATATCCTCCCAAATCACCTTTTTTAACTTCTTTGCATTGAAGATGACGAGGATAAAAGGATTTTAACGCTCGAATTCGATATACTTTAACCCCATCTACCATTTTGTGCATACTTTTTACTAATTCAATTTTTTCCATCTTTTTCTCCTTATCTTAAAAACATTTGTAATCCGTTTAAAAAAATTTACAATATCCTCTTTGATCATTTCTCTAGTATTGACAAAATCACTTTCTTCATCTTTTTTCCCACGAAGTTGATTGTCTCTGTGTATATATAGGTTTACCAAGAATTCCATAAGGCTCAAATACCAAGCAAAAATTGTAAATACTAGAGCCAAAAGACACACAATCTGTATTGCAATATTCATTAATCTAACACCTCACCTTCTTCCAACTTTGCTTTTCATCCTTTTATTTTTTTTCTTCATTACAAATATGAGATATTTTTCAATCTTCATTTTTCATATATAAAATTTTTGCAAAAGAAAAGACGGGGTATCCCCGCCTTATAAAGTAATAATCTCCTGCCCACATAACAGTTTAATTTTTGTCTTCAAAATTCTCTGCTGATTTTTTGGAAGATCGATCGTCAGGTCATCAAGATCAGAGATATCTTTCTCTCCATCTAGCACATCTCCAACAAAATCCAAAATATCACTACAATTTTTGTAAATATAGTAATCTACGGCATATGGACTGTATGTACATCCATTATCCCGAATGAACTGATACATTCTTCTTCCTGCATGGCTGACTGTGATCTTAGTTGATTCTATGATCTCTGCATTCTCCTTGTTACGGTCTTTATCTTTTACCCGAAAGGAAAAATACTGATCAAATCGAAGGACACAATCTTTAATCTGATTTTTTTTAAACTCTTTTTCAAAATGAGAGCACAAATCTTCCAATGTCACATGATGTTTTTCTTCTACAATGAAGCTGATGATCGCTGCTAATTCTCTGCGATCTTTTAATGCTTTTTCAAAATCATGTCGTTCTGATAAGACTGATTTATTTTTAAAATATAAGTCACATAATGCGACAAAATAGGTAAGATCCATGAAACGTCCTACAGAATAGTTTTTTAGCGTTTCAGGAACAATCATGCTTTTGACATCGTCATAACAGGCTTCAACAAGATTAAATACATTCGATCTGGTTCCGTATTTGATGTATCGAAAAACATGTTCTTCAATTTCTCCTATCAGTTCATTTACTTCCTGATCATTATCTTTTTCTGATATTACTTTTAAAAAATCTTCTTTTTTCATTTTCTTTCCGCCTCCAATTTTTCTGCGATTCTGCGCAGATCAATCTGTAATACTCCTTCCACATCTCCAGGCAGATCTGTTTTCATATTCTCAATGTCAGAAATTTTTTTTCTTTCCATCGATCAGATCTTCTACAAAATCCTGCACGATTTTTGCTGTTTTATAAGATGCCTGATCCAAAGCAAACTGACTCTAACTGATCTGCACACCAATAGGTGGCAGCTTTCACTCTCAAAGTTTTGTAATCTTAAATTAACTGCGGTGAAATCTTTAGATAAATATCACAGAATGTGCTATCTCCAACACAATCTATTTTTTCAAGAAATGCTGGATGTTTTGTGAATCTGTCTCCACGAAAATAGATCCAATTAAATCCTCCTAATCTTGCACAAACTCGTAATATATTGTCTTGTCCAACATATTTATTGAATGTGTTCACATTTTTGATAATGTTTTTTCTGTCCTTCTTGCATTCAAATTTTGCTGTTTTTCGATGTCTTCCATGAATATTTTCCCATCTGACAGACTCATCCCATCCCGTTTCTTCATCATACTTTAAATATCTACGTCTTTTACTGGGTTTCATCTCATAACTTAACGTGGGTTGTAATCTTGGATCATTCCATCTGTGATAATCATCAATTAATGCAGCAACGTTTGCAACTTCATTTTCTATTATCATTTCATTTAATTCTTCTGTTGTAATTTTTCTTGTGAATTTCATTAAATTAAATGCTTTTAATTGAGGAATATTTATATTAATTGAATCTAGTAAAAAATTCAATGCTTCAATGTTATAACTTTCATGTAAATACATCTTGAATTTCTCCTTTTATTTTAAATATGACGGAATTTATGAAAAAAGTTTTTCACATATAAAAAAACTCTGCGGCAAAACCTATATTGTCTTACAACAGAGTTTCTTGCTTATGATACAGTTAATGTATAGTCCATTGAAGCCCCGCTTCCATTTCCAAAAGCAAAGCGAATTATTTTATCATCGACTTTTTCATTTGTAAAATCATGAATTATTTCTCCGTTTTTATAATGATAGCTCCCCAAAGGACGATCCTTTGGATCAAAAATTACAATACATCCGCAATCTTCTGGTTTTGTTTCCAATATGATTTTAAGAAATTGATCAACTGTGCATTCCCTGTAAAAATGGGCTATATATCTGTTAGGAGCTGCTTGATTAAACTCAAATGGTTTATTATTCATTCCTTGCCTCTTCTTCGTTGACAACGATCTCTTTTTCTTTTTCGTCATAGCTTGTTAATCTGCTCATTTTCTTTCTCCTTTATGGATCAATGATTGTTAATGTTTTATTTTTCATATCCTTCTTTAGCATATAGTCATGGTCATATTCCATTTTATTCAATAATTTCTTTATTTCTTTTTCTGATAGCTTCTTCTTATCATGCAAGATCTGATATCCATGCTGATATAAGATCTGTGCATTTTCGTATTCTCTTGAGCCGATTTTGATTCTTGCTATTTGCACAGTTTTAGACTTATGATTCGCCTGTAATACAATTTTTCTTTCTGGAATGAAAATAGAATCAACAAATTGATATTCATCTGAATCTTTTTTATCCTTTTCTTCAGAGTAATTGTATTCATTTAACTGCGACAAAAATTGCTTGATAAGATTATCTGAAAGAGTTTCCTGCTTGTATACAAATGTATAATTTTCTTTGTAACACTTCTCAATCTCATTCTTTGAAACAATATTGTCTTTTACTTGGCCAATGATCGCAACAATGACAATAATTCCAAGTAGTACTTTGTAAGGAGTCTCAATTCTCATTCTTGCTCCTCCTTTTGCAAAATCAAGTCAATATCTTCAATCCTCTTCAAAAGACGTCTCTTTTCCTCTTTCAGAGCCCAAAAATCAATATCATCTTCTACAAGATCAATCTCATATTCTTCTGTTGGGCGTTCCAGAGCAGCTTCATAAAGATTTTTGTTTACATTATGCAGCAGAATCTCACTACCTTCTTCAACTCCACTTTCCCAATGAGCTGCACTTCCACCACTGCATGGATTTCCATGAACATAAACAACATCTCTTCCTGGTTTTCCACCGCTATCGCGTCCGTAGGCATGACTTAGAACTTTTCCAAAAAGCATCACATCTGCTTGTTCTTCACACATATACTCTTTGACATGGATTCGAACGGTAACTTTTTCATTAATATCAACGTCTGAATACCCATAAATCTCTCTCATGACGGTTCTTGCAGCATCCAGATTTTCTTTATTGATCGTCCAGCATTTTTTACGAGTATCCCATCTGGCATCAGAAAATTGTTTGATCCTTTTGACAAAATCCATGTTATATGGTGTAAATAGCATTGCTTTTTCATTTTTGATCTTTACCTGAATCTCTTTGCTCATTTGTGACTCCTTTCATTTCAATATCTTCTAGTTCTATCCCATCCAAGAGCAGCAACCTGCCGCGATATTCTTTGATCTTGTATGGTCCTAATTCTTCTTTTGTCATGAAACGATGGCCAAATCGCTGTTTCATATTTTTCCAGACAATCCAGGGAACCCGATAAAAGAATCTCATCTCCAGACTTACCATAACAAAGCATAAGGCATTTAGTTTTTGATGTTCGTCTAAGAGTTTTGTCTGTACTTCTGTTACAACAGATTGCTGGATTCGATCTTTGATCGTTGATTTTGCCTCAAAAATAATACATTGCCCGTTACATAAAACACCTTTGAAATCCGGCTGTGCTTTTTTCATATAGAATCCAGTCACTCTTCCATCTTTTCGTACTTCAATTGTTTTAAACGGTTCCGGCGTTTTTAAAATACATGCAATCCCTCTTTCACGATAAAAGGAAAGACTGATTTCGATCAGTTCTTCAAAATTATCTCCATTGACTTTATTGTTTACGCAATACATAACAGCACCCAGTTTCCAACTCCATCTTTCGTCCATTCTTTACACTTCTGATCAATTTCTTCAATTGGAGTATCCGAAGGGAAATCTACTACTTCTGCTCTTCGATAAGGAGCTTTTTCATATTTTGCATGCATCATGATGTATACTTTGGAACACAATTCAAACGGATCGGAATATGTAATTTCTTTTTTCTTTTTTAAAGGTCTTCGGATAATTCCTTCTCCAACTTTTTTTGTTGCAGTTTTTAATTCCTCTTCTAATTTTTCACGATCACATTTTGGGCATGTCATTTTTCCTTCTTTGATGACCATTAAATGTCTGCATTTTGGACAGATCTTTAATCCTGTTGTAATTTTTTCCATCATTCTCTTCTCCTTTATTTCCTTTCATTTAAATCGATATATAATTCTTGTTCAAACGAATCTGCTTCTATATTCATTGTGTCATTTGGAATCATTCGATATTGAGATGGAACCTTTTTTAATTTATTGATGATTGTTTTAATATTTGGGACAACTTCGCCTGAATTAATAATTCTGTGGACTTTCCCGTCAAATTTAATAAAGCCGTCTAAGGGACGGCTGGCAGCTTCTTCTTTACTGATTGCCTCAATCCATTTCACAATATCGTCATACTGTCCTAAATCTTTTAAAATGGAATCTTCATGTCTTGTACAATTTGTTTCACGAATAATAATTTTCATTTTTTCTTTTCTCCTTTATTTCTTATTTTCTAATACAAATATGAGAGAATTTTTCCGAAAAGATTTTCACATATAAAAAAGAGGCCATTACAACCTCTCTTTTTTTTAATCGACAAACCCGATAACGACACCGTTTTTGTCTACCAACGGGGTAGATGTTCCAGTTTCGTTATAGTATTCGCATGCTTCTGCATAGAAGCATCCTTCACAACAGTTTGTTGTGTTGAGCTTACATGCAGATACAGATTTATTTAGATTTTCCATAATTTTTCTCCTTCTCCCTTAATTAAGCTGTTATCGTACCGATCAGGGCATATTCACTCATGCTGCTATCCCTTTGACGGGAATACTTTTGGGATTCAGTTCATAGAACTTCCTGACTGATATACTTTCCAGTATCTTTGTCGAAATGAAAGCATACTAAATTTGCACCGATCATTGTACAAGCATTGATAATAGCGACTGTTGCCATTGTCAATCCTGTAATGTACAAATTTACAAGATCGCCTTTTTCGATTTTATAATCGTTTTTTAAGACGTCTTGTGCTTGTGTTAATAGCTTCTTTGGATTCATTTCGATGATTATTGCTCCAAAGACAGCCCCGTCCGTTGCCTGAGGGATATCATGTCTTCCTTGACAAACAGCTACATTAATTGTTTTAAAATTTTTCATGATTTTTTCCTTAATTTTCTTTTCTCCTAATCGTCGTTAATATTTACATCTCAAATATGAGGGATTTGATAACTCATAACTGACGGAAAAAAGAGAGCCAAAAAATGACTCTCTTGTAAAACTTTTCTCTTATTTTGTCAAAGCATAGTCGCAGTCGAAATTTTCATTTCTTTCTACTTTACATCAAACAATTTTCTTGCATCTTTTAATGCTTTTTCAATGCATTCAAATTCAACTTCTAAACATAAAGCTTTACAGTAATCATTGTCTAGATCAGGGCATACCGTGATAGTATGAGGAAATGCATGATCTTCTGCAGAGTTATAATATTTTTCTGCATCGTATTTTGTTAGGTATCTTTTAAAAGAATGTAAGATATCATCCTCTTCTTCTTTGTTCTTTGCTCTTAAGACAATGACAGAATCTTCATCTTCTTTTGGCAAACATGTCTGAAGAATTCGTGAAAAGATATTTTGTTTTTTCAGTCCTTTTTCGATATCTTCTTTATAAGAATCAGAGTATTTTGGATCATTTGTATAGATCCCAAATTTCTTAAAACATTTTTTTTCGATTACTTCAAGATCGAGTTCGTCTTGATAAAACTGAGCATCGAATTTATCTTCGAATCTCTTTCCGTCAGAAGTGATATAAATCTCTTTTTCTTCTCCTGTTACTTTGATTGTTTTGATTTTTGAATTCATGATTTTTCTCCTTTATTTCTCTCAATCGTCATTAATAATTACACTATAAGTATGATGGATTTGACGATTCATAACTGACATTCTCTGAAAGCATGAACTACCCATCTCTGACGAAATATTTCGAAAAAAAAACACATTGCTGTTCGCACCAACTGAGGCTGGCTCACGCAGCCTCTATCTCTTTTACGAGAATGCTTGTTCTGATGTTTTTGCTCACTGAATCGGTTTATAGAGTTTTGCATTTAAGCAATCCCTGTAAAATGGCAGGAAACGGGTTGTATATGCATTGATCGCTTCTTCGCTAGTCATATTAGGTGTTGGAACAAAAATTAAATTATAAGCGATCTTATAGCTTTTTAGAGAAAACATAAGATCTGGAAGATCCAATGTATTTGTATCCAATGCCTGATTTAAAAGATCAAGGACTAATTTCTTTCTTGTGTTATTCAGTTTCAAAAATTCGAATCGATAAAAATTAACTTGGAATCCAAAGAAGTTCTCATCGTGATTATGCGGATCATAGAGTTCATAGCAGCACTGATCGCCTTCTTTAAAAATTAAGTAAATTCGGTTTGAAAGAAATTTCTGATTATCATCTTTTTCGACTGAACTTTTTGCTGAATTATTGGGGATTACTTCTGAAATATCAGTGCAAATAGATTCTATAGCATTTTGGAAGAAATTTGGATTATCTTGTTTTGCAATGATATATTTCGATGTAATCCATAAGCAGACTGTAAATATTATTCCGATAATACATGTAACCAACAGAACATTTCTATAATTGTTTTTTTGATCAAATATACAAAATCCTAATAGCCACACTCCAACATAAACTATTAATTTTTTTGCAACACAAGAAATCCTTTCATACATGAAATTTTTTTTATAATTTTCTGATGGTCCAAGCCGAATTCCATTAACTCCAAGTGTTAGATACTCTGCCATATTCCATAATACTGGAAGCATAGTAACTGCTACAAAAGTGTCAAATGATGACGACATTACTTTTCCATAAAAGAATCTTTCCAATCCCTGCCAGATCAGTAAAAGTAAAAAGCAATTGTCAAAAAAAAAGACAGACCTAGTAGCAATGATTTTTGTTTTTTTACTCATCTTTCTCCTCCTTAATCTCCATATAAGTTCCAAGTATCTGATCTGGATTGATCTTGAAATATTTGATGATTTTTTCTAATACCTGAAAGGATGGGACGCTGCGCCCAATTTCGTAATATGAAACCATGATTCTTGTAACTCCAAGGATATTTCCAAGATCTTCCTGTGTTAGATTATGTTCTTTTCTTAATTCTTTTAGATTTTTTATAAAGTTTTTTCTCAAGTACACTTCTCCTTTCGATATTCTCTTATTACAAATATGATAGAATTTTTTACTTTTGGTTTTTCATATATAAAAATCCCTGGAATTTCTTCCAAAGATTTCCGTATTTCATACTTAGTCGTCTTCATAATGTTTCTCATCCAGTTCTTTCATTAGATCAATAATTAAGGAAAGCGTATCTGCATCATAAAAGGAATTTAACCAAACTACCCCTGAACTGATAGCAAACACAATCTTTTCATCCCATTCTATATCTTCTTCATCGATTTCTACAGATAATGGATATGTATCATCATGATCAACATGAATTGGAGCATATGTACGTGAATCATCATGCTTATAGATTGGATATAAACCATACATCTTAAAAAGATATTTTTCTAGTTTTGTTGGATTCTCATTAGAACATTTGATTTCACTCATATTTTTTCCTCCCTCTGAAATTCTCTAATCCTTTTTCTGCACGATAGATCAGATTTGTTCGGTTAATGCAAAAATTTTCAATATCACATTCATCTTCAAAATAGTATTGCTCATACAGTTCTTGCATTTTTTCTGTTAGTTCGTCAGCATCCTGCATATTCTGCAGGTCGGTTTTCAGATCTTGCAAATCCTTCTTTTCTGTTTCTAATGCAGCTTTGATATCCTTTACAGAATTTAGACATTCAGTATCCCAGTATGTAACACTGATTCCTTTATATTCGGCAACCATCGTATGGACATTGCGAACGATCAAACATTTCATGTACCGATCGAAACCAACCATCTCCCAGAATTTTAATTCATTTTTGTCAAATATGATATTCTCAGGAAGCAGTTCTATTTTTGAATGATCTGCAGCTCCCGGCAATGAATTTTCAAAACTCTTCTTGAAATTTTCTAAGTTGTCAGCAAATACATACAAATTCAAAGTTTCATGATATCCTTCAAATTGTTTCTTTTCTGGATTATATCGACATGGGATGATAAATCCATCTTTTTCTACATAATACACGTTAACTCTCCCTTCGATCTTCTTTCAAATCATTGATCTCTTCCAACTCTTTCTTCATTCTTGCAATGATTTTGAGTGTATCTTTACATTTGTCCCTAATCTAAGTAAAACCAAAATAGAAAAGATACTCATATGATTTCTTATAATTAATGTAATCTTTGCAATTCTTATGCTCTTCTGCGATGATCAGATTTCTAAATCTTTCAATGTCTTCATTTGAGATGAATCGATGCATGTATTTTTGTTTTTTACGAATAGCTTTCCGTAATGGATGTCTTACTTGTGCTAGTGTTTGTTTATTCTTTTCATCTTTGTAAAAATCCATGTTCTGAATATGATCTAACTGTCGAACCACATGATAATAGGTCCATATTGTTCTTTCAGGAATTTTATCGTAGATATACTCAGCGAATGATAATCTATCACTGATGATCTTTTCTCTCTCTTCCATAAGCTGCATGATCTCATTCTTGTCATTTGTATAGTCATCATCCAATTCTTCCTGAGTTACGTTTTGGTATCTGGCCCGCTTCATTTTATATGGTCGAATGATATATTCTTCCAAATCAGGATCAAAACCGATCAGCTGATAAAATTCCCAAGTTCCTTTATGAAAGATGATACGTTTTGGCATGACATCTACTTTTTTTGTTGTATTATATCCCAAATAATCATACGGAGTAAGACCCTCTTCAATCTCATACAACCAATCTTTGCATACAATATCGATCTTCTGGGGTCATCGTTTGCTTTTCCATATAAATAATGAAATTCTGAATTATATTGCAATGTAGCATGGCATTTTTTTACTTTATATCTTGACTGCAAATAAAACATGTGTTAGCTCCTTTCTTTCTCTTCCTCTACAAGAATTGCTTTCCAATTGCTGCTGTTGCAGGAAGATGAGATGATCTTGTATCCAGAATTAATGCAAATGTTTACAAGATCTTCAAACATTTCTGAATCTTCTTCTTCAATTGTGACACATCGAATTCCATCAATATGGTTTCGTTTATTATAAATTCGTTTATTTTTTTCTAGAATTTTTTCTAAAGTTTCTTTTGTCATAGTTATCTC
>OGQB01000742.1_pt1 | contig 31913 bp, 50 predicted proteins | sample 1553071 | NCBI WGS metagenome assembly OGQB01 (sample SAMEA2580284, study PRJEB22360) | human gut metagenome | biome: human gut; feature: human-associated habitat; material: faeces | place: Denmark | collected 2008/2010
AAAGCCATTGCGGCGCTGTTGACCGGCGGCGCCAGCACGGCGGCACAGGCAGGCGCACTGGCGGAAAACGCGGCGGCTTCCTCCGGGTTGGTCAACACCATTTCCCGCAGTATGCGGGCAATGGCGAAAGATCCGAACTTCCAGCTCTCCTTTGCACAGGTATTTGGCCCCGGCTATGAGCAGGCAAAGGCGGACGGCGCGGACGATTTCCGCGCATCCGTGTACGCCATCGGCAACGGACTGATGAACGCCGCCGTGGAAGTGGGCGGCGGTATCCAGACACTGCCCCGTGAATTGCAGAACGGCGGCAGCGCATGGAAAACATGGGTGGACGCCATGCTGGACGAGGGCAAGGAGGAAGTGGTGCAGGGCGTGATCGAACGCGCCACGCAGAACGCCGTCTATGGACGGGACAACCCCCTTGTCGGTATCGGCAACGGCGCCATCTTCGACCCGGCGGCAGCGGCGGAGGAATTTGCCGGCGGCGCTGTGGTTGGCGGTATTCTGGGCGGCGGGCAGATGGGCGTGAATACCCTTGCCAACCGTGCGGCATACAACGCAGCCAGAGCGCAGTATGACCGAGACGTGCGGCAGAACACCGCGCCGGAGATGGACGGCAGGACGGCGGAAGCCGTGGAGGCGGTGACCCGGGGCGAGACGATCACCGGCAACCAGGCGGCGGCCATTGCACGGGACCCGGTGGCCGTGGAGACGCTGGAGGCCAGCACCGGGGTAAAGCTGGACACGGAAAAGCCCATCAGCCAGCTCAAACGTGAAATTATCGCCCTTGCAAGCCGCGAGACAGCGCAGGAGCAGACGCAGCGCACCACGGCTATCCCCCGGACGCAGAAGCGCACACAGAAAGCCGTGGGCGGCTTTATGGAGGCGGGGCAGAGAGCGTATCAGCAGGTGCGAGAGACAAGCGGCAGCGACGCGGAGGTGTACGCAGGCTTTTCCGCCATATACAACGCGGGACTGAACGGCGTTGAGGCGGACAAGGCTAAGGGCAAGTACGCGGCGATGCTGACGCCGGAGCAGCGGTACACGGCGTACAACGCGGGACTGGAGGACGCCAGGGTGCAGGTGGCACGGGAGAACGCGGACGTAGCCTCCGTGACCACCACGGCGGGGGCCGGGCTGGCGGACAATGCCTACAGCCGGTACATCATCGCCAAAGACAAGGGCGCGGCCTCGACGCTGAACACCATCGGCAAGAAGCTGGGCGTGCGTATCGAGTTCGTGGACAGCATTATGGATGGGCAGGCCAACGGCCAGTACATCAGGGAGAAAAACCTGATCCAGATCGCGGCGGACAGCACGAACCCCATCTATGAGGTGGCGGGGCACGAGGTCACCCACCGGATGCAGGATCTCTCCCCCGACGAGTACCGGGCGTTCCGGCAGGCTGCGATAGAGTACCGCATGCGGGAGAACGGCGCGGACACGGAAACGGAGGTCGTGCAGCGGTACATGGAGGCGGCAGAGAGAGCCGGCGTAACGCTGACGCAGGACGAGGTGATGGACGAGATCGCCGCGGACTTCGCTGGGCGGATGATCGAGGACACGGACCTGTTTGCGCAGTTTGCCAAGGACAACCGCACGGCGGCGCAGAAGCTGCTGGACGAGCTGAAGGAATTTATCGCCAAAGTCAAGGCTATGTTTACCGGCAAGGCAAGAGACAACGCGGCGATGAATGCCTACGGCAAGACCTTTGGTGAGCTGGAGGACATCGCGCAGAAGTGGCAGGCGGCTTTTGACGCGGCGGCAGCGCAGGCGGAGAAAGCAAAAACCGCCGCCGGTGAGGGCGACGGTGTAAAGTATCAGATCAAGCAGTTCCCCAATGGCATGAAATACGTTCAGGCGGACAGACAAGTGTTATTTGGCAACGACCCCAAGGCGTGGAGTGAACAGCTGGAAAACTATATCAACGGCAAAATCCGCAATCACGAGGATGTTCGCCTGATTGCCGAGGACGGCGATGTTCTGCTCCTGACAAGTAAATCTGCCGGAAAGCTGAGTAGCATTTACGACAACAATGGTCGAACGATGGATGAAAAAGCATTTGAACGTAAAGAAAATGCGGCTGCTCACATCGACGAACTCATTAAGGTTTCTGAGCGCGGAGGAAAGACTGTCCTTGACTTTGGCGGGCGTCACGGTGACATGGCAAAAGACGGCTGGAACTATCGAACGGCGTATTTCATGGATTTTGATGGAAAGTATTATCGAACGCGCATTTCCGTTGCGCTGGGTAAGGATGGGAGCATTGTCTACAATATCGGGGAAATGCAAGAAAGAAGCACTCCCCAAATTAACGGCTCTTCCGGAAACTCCGGCGCTCAGCGGGGGAATGCTTCTGGTATTAGTATACTCACCGATGGCGAGAATGTCAAGCCGAAGTTTTCGCTGAAGGCTTACTCGGAGGCGGAGAAAAAAGATCATGTGAAGTCCGCGAAGGAGTTTTTCGGTAAAACGTACAGCTGGAACGAGACCGGGTACATCACCACGGACGGCACAAAGCTGGACTTTTCCGGCCGGCATGATGGCGGCCCCGGCGGCTACCGCACTGTGGACCACCGTGACATCCGCGATGCGCTGGGGCTTGACTACGGCGGCGAAGATTACAGCGGCGCAATGGTGCAGTTTATGAGCGAGGGCAATATCCGCATCAGCCCGGAAAGCGGCGGCATCAATCTGTCGGTCATGCCCACAAAGGCGCAGCTGGACACGCTGGCTGACTTTATCAGTAAAAACCGCGGCGAGGTGATACTGGATCTGGACGACACCAACGGAAACACCGTGTCCAGCACGGAATATCCGAAGGGAACGCACAGCAGCAAGGTCATCAACGACATAAGGGCGTACTTTGAGAACGGAACGGTGCCGCAGGTATCTGAGCTGAGCCAGTTCCGGTATCAGCTGCGGAGTACGGCGGACATTGAACAGGAGGTGCGGGACCTGAAACGGGAGCGCACGGTGCTGTCCAGCCGCAACCGCGCGTTGGAGCAGCGGGTGCAGGAGCTGAAGGGCGAAATGCGCATCAGTAAGGAGCCGTCCGTAGTGCTGCGGGACGTGAAAAATCTGGGTCGCGAGACCATACGCAAGTACGGCAGCGACGTGGAATACGGCGACATTCAAGCCGACATGGAGGCGCTGGGCAAGGCCGTGATGAAGCGTGACGTGAGCATGGCTGACCTGATGCCCTACGCCAGAAACGCGGCGACGGCCATCGTGGACAACACGACGGAGCTGACGGAGCACGGCGCGGAGCTGCTGGAGATCAAAGACTACCTGAAGAGGCAGAAGATCCTTTTCAACGGGGAAATGGACCACTACAACGAGTTCCGCAAGCGGTACATGGGAACGCTGAAGCTGAACAAGTCGGAGGGCTTGCCGGTGGACACCATGTACGAGGAAATGACGGAGATGTTCGGCGAGGGCTATTTCCCCAGCGACGTGTATACCGAAGCGGACAAGCTGCAGCAGATCGCGGATGTGCTGGACAGCATGGACAGCATTTATGAAAATCCCTTTGACAGCTACCGTGACGCAGCCATTCAGGAGATCGCCAACGACATCATTGACGGCATGATCTCTGACCAGGTGCGGCAGAAGAAAACCTTTGCCGACCGGCGGGAGCTGGAGAAGCAGGAGGCCGTGGGACGGGTGCGTGAAATGCTGACAAAGGAGCGGGAAAAGCGCCGGGACATGGTGAAGCGGATGCGCCGGGAGTACAGCGAAAAGACACAGAAGGGCCGGGAGAAGCGGTACGCCGCGGAGATGCGTGCCAAGATCGCCAGACACACGGGGCCTTTGTCCGAAAAGCTGCTGCGACCCACGGACAAAAAGCACATCCCGGAGGAGCTGCGCGTGGTGGTGGCCGATCTGCTGCGGAACATCAATTTGGAGAGCGCATACAACTACGACGAGAACGGGCGGCTGCGGAAAAACGCCGGCGGCGACCCGACCCGACGGACGCAGGAGGCCGTGAAGCTGAAAAAGGCATACGAGGACATCATTGCCCGTGAGGCGAACATGGTGGTGGACCCCGATTTGCTGGACAGCGGCGGGCTGCTGGACAGTCTGGCGGCGCTGGGCGGAAAACGTATCGCCGACATGAACGTGACGGAGCTGGAGACCGTATGGAACGCGGTGCGGGCCATCGAGGCCACGCTGACCAGCTACGACCGGACGCTGGCAAACCAGAAGTATGCACGGACCAGCGAGTGGGCGGACAGCCTTATGATGGGCAGCATGAGCCGAAGACGGCGGAACCGGAAGATCTCGCTGGATATGGCGGACCCGTATACGTTCTTCTCCGCCTACGGCGACGGCGGCATGCAGGTATACCGGACGCTGCGGAGCGCGCAGGACCGGGAGCACGTGATGCTGACGGAGCTGCGGGAGGCGGCTAAAAAGTTCCTGGATGCGGACGTGTACAAAAACCGATTTGAACGGCACACGTTCACCACAAGCCGTGGCGTGGAGCTGACGCTGACCAACGAGCAGATCATGAACCTGTACAACCTGGCAAAGCGCGGTGAGCAGGCTATGAACCACCTGATGGTGGGCGGCATCGTGCAGCCGGAGATCAAGCGGGACGGCAAGCTGAAAGCCATCCCCCGCGGGACGGAGAACATTCTGCTGACGCTGGAGGACGTCAGGGCAATCACCTCCGTGCTGACACCGGAGCAGATCAAGGTGGCGGACGGATTGCAAAAGTTGGCCAGCACGAAGTTGGCGGAGTGGGGCAACGAGGCCAGCATGGCGGTGTACGGCTACCGCAAGTTCATGGAGGCGCACTACTGGCCCATCAAGACGGCGAAGGAGGCCACGGCATCCAGCGTGGAGAAGGGACCGGACATCGCCAGAGAGATCAAGAATATGGGCAGCGCAAAGGCCCTGACGCCCAACGCCAGCAACGCGCTGGACATCGGCGGCGTGTACGACGTGTTCGCGCAGAACGCCAGCGACATGATCAAGTACGCCACGCTGCTGGCCCCGATGGAGGACATAAACCGGCTGTACAACTACCGGTACCGGGACAGCATGGGCAACCTGACCGGAAAGAACGTGCGGCAGGTGCTGTCCGGCGTGTACGGCGACGCGGCGCAGAGCTATTGGCGGAACCTGATGCGGGACGTGCAGAACGGCATGGTGAAGAACGCCAGCGCCACCACAAGGGCCGTGGAGCGCATTGTGGGCAACACAAAGGGCGCCGCGGTGGGTGCAAACCTGCGCGTGGTCATCCAGCAGCCCACGGCGTACTTCCGGGCGGCGGTTGTGCTGGACCCGGAGAACATGGCGAAGGGCCTGGGCAACGGCGTGACCAAAGGCAACGGATGGGACAAGGCCCGGAAGTGGGCGCCCATTGCGGGCATCAAGGACACGTCCGGTTTTGACCAGGGCAGCCGGTACACCATCGCACGGGAGGTATACGGCACGGACGGCAGCTTTATGGAGTGGCTGAGCGACAAGAGTATGTCACTGGCCGGGAAAGCCGACGCGGTGACGTGGGGCAAGATCTGGAACGCCTGCGAGTGGCAGGTGGCGGCGGAAACGAACCTGGAGGTTGGCAGCGACGCCTACTATCAGCAGGTGGCGGAGGTGTTCACGGACGTAATCGACCAGACGCAGGTGGTGGACGGCATCATGCAGCGGACGCAGATCATGCGGGACAGCGACGCGCTGACGCGGCAGGCCACGTCTTTTATGGGTGAGCCGCTGAAAAGCCTGAATATCCTGATGCGTTCCTACGACGCATGGGTGTATGAAACGAACCCGCAGAAGCGCAGCAAGGCGCTGAAGCAGCTGAAGCGGGCCGTGGGCGCTTTGCTGGTGACGGACGTGGTGAACGCACTGGCGCAGTCCATCGTGGACGGCCTGCGGGACGACGACAAGGACAAGAAGTACTGGGAGCGCGTTTTGGAAGCCTTTACCGGCATTACAGGGGAGGAAAAGGACTTTGGCGAGACTGTCAAGAACATCACGCTGCAGGGCAATGTGAAGGGCAACATCACGCTGGTGGGCCGTATTCCCTACGCCAAAGACATTATCTCCATTTTGCAGGGCTACACCGTAGACCGCATGGATGCCGGCGCGGTGGACGACATCGTGAGGGCCACCAAGTCCATGATCTCCAGCGCCAACGGACAGGGCAAAAAAACGGCGGCGTACAACGTCAAGCAGTTCTTGACCGTGGTCAGCAAGATCTTCGGCGTCAGCGTGGCGAACCTGGGACGGGATACCTGGGCCATTGCCAGAAGTATTGCCAGCGAGACCGGGAATGTGCGGCTGATGTTTGAGATGGAAAAAGCCATCTACCGCATGGACAAGAGCGCCGGGAACAAGAAACGGTGGTGCGAGCTGCTGTACCGGGCGCAGAAAGAAAGGGACACCGAAACGGCGCGCCTGATCTACCGGGAGATGCTGGCGCACGGCTATGAGGAGACGGACGTGCGGCAGGGCGTGGAGGCTATTATGAAGCAGGAGCAGGGCGTAAACTCTGTGAAAGAACTGAGAAACCGGTGGATGGCACCGTAAAACAAAGAAAGGAGCAACGGGCGATAGGCGCAACCATCCTATGGCACCATCCCGCCGCAAGGCGGTCCGCAGGCCTGCGTAAGCAGGATGAACCAGCAGCACAGGGAAATCCGCGCCATGCTGAAGGGCATGGCACCCAAAAGGGCTATCGCATGGATCCAATCTTTTGAGTTACCACAAGAGGAAGCCCAGTGCATCGCGGAGTGCGATGTGCGGCGTCGCAGCTGCGTGGAGCAGGCATTTTGCATGAACGTGTCTGTGGACGTGGTAAAACGATGCCGGCGAAGGGCATACCGAAAAATTGCAGACGGGCTGAACGCAGAAAAAAGCCACACCTGAAAAGGTGTGGCTTTTTATTTGCCGCCGAAAGGGGGACGGCGGCGTGTGTTGGGGGGATAGCCTGATTATACGGCGAAATAAATAAAAACGCAATAGAGACGCACTGATTTTTAACGCGCACTTATCAGCCACTTTATCGCCACTTTGAAATGGGCATATCCCTGTATGCTTACAGTAAAGAGAGGTGGTCGTGATGTTCGTGCGCTATAACCCAAACCCGGCGGGCAAAAACGTGGGGGATTGCCCGGTTAGGGCCATCTGCAAGGCCACGGGGCAGGGATGGCATGAGACGTATGTGCAGCTGTGTATGCAGGGGCTGGCTTTGGCGGATATGCCCAGTGCCAACAATGTATGGGGCGCGTATCTGAAAAAACTGGGATTTAGGCGGCATATTATCCCGGAGGATTACCCGGACAGCTATTCCGTGGGTGACTTCGCAAGGGAGCACCCGCGTGGTACATATCTTCTGGCGCTGGCGTCCCACGTGGTGTGCGTGATAGACGGAGACTGGCATGACACGTGGGACTCCGGGGCCGAAACACCTTTGTATTTTTGGGAAAGGACGGATGAGGAATGAACTATCCCTATTACGGAAACCCCTATATGCCGCCTATGCCGGACAATCTCGGCCAGCTCAGGCAGCAGCAGATGATGCCCCAGCAGATGCCGCAGATGCAGAACCCTATACCGCAGAGCGGCGTGCAGTGGGTATCGGGCGAACAGGAAGCCAGGAGCTGGATGGTGGCGCCTAACGCGGCGGTGGCCCTTTGGGACAGCACGGCGCCCACGGTGTACCTGAAGCAGGCCGACGCCAGCGGTAAGCCGACGCTGAAGGTATACGACCTTGTGGAGCGGCTTGCAAACGCGCCTGAAGCAAAAAAGGACCCCGGGGTGGAATATGTGACCCGGGCGGAGTTGGACAAGCTGGCGGCCATTGTGGCCGAAATGAAGGCCAAGAAGAAGCGCAAGGTGGAGGAGGAAGAGGACGATGAGTAATCCGTTTTATCAGGCGATGGGCGGGAACGTGAACCCGCTTGGGGATTTTGGACAGCTGGTGCAGAAGTTCCAGCAGTTCAAAACAAGCTTTCAGGGCGACCCGAAAGCAGAGGTAGAGAAGATGCTGCAGAGCGGCGCGCTGACGCAGGAGCAGTTGAACCGGGCACAGGCGATGGCGCGGCAGTTTCAAAACCTTTTGTGATCAATATCGTGGCCACGATTTGATGAAATACATCTTTATCCGAAAGGAGTGACGACAATGGCAATTACTGACGGCAGTCCCACCATGACCATGCCTGTGGCCCCTACCGGCATGATGGGCGGCGGCTTCGGCGGCGAAAACGGATGGTGGGTCATTCTGTTTATCATCCTGCTGTTCGGCTGGGGCCGTAACGGCTACGGCAACAACAACGGCAGTGTGATGGACGGTTATGTGCTGGCCTCTGACTTCGCCACCGTTGAGCGCAAGCTGGACGCGGTGAATAACGGCATCTGCGACTCCACGTTTGCCCTGAACAACTCTATCAATGGCGGCTTTGCTACGGCGGAGCTGTCCCGCGCAAACCAGCAGGCGGCGCTGATGCAGCAGCTCAACGCCATGCAGATGCAGTCTCAGGAGTGCTGCTGCGAGAACCGGGCGGCTATCGCCCAGGTGCGGTACGACATGGCGACGCAGGCCTGCGATACCCGCAACACCGTGCAGACGGCGGCCCGGGACATCGTGGAGAACGCGAACGCCAATTCCCGCGCGATTTTGGACTTCCTGACGCAGAGCAAGCTGCAGGATCTTCAGAGCGCCAATCAGGAACTGCGCCTGCAGGCTTCTCAGGCTGCGCAGAACAACTACCTGATCTCCCAGCTGCGGCCCACGCCCATTCCCAGTTACCCGTCCTGCAACCCGTGGGCAAGCGGCAGTTATACCGGCTGCTGCGGCTGCTGACAACTGCATAGCACCAGCTGTTCGGAAATTCCGAACTGTTCAGCCCCGTGCTGATACTGACACCAACGCGGCGGGGCAATAGCTCCGCCGCTTATTTTGAAAGGAGTGATCATTTTGGCCGAGTTTACCAACGCCAATATCGTGACTGTGGCCGCAGGGCAGAATGTGCCTCTGACGGAAACCGCGGTCAACAGCAAGCCGTGCATCGTACACCGTGAGGGGGCCGGGGTGGTGACGCTGCGCGGACTGACAAACCAGTGCAGAGCACTGTACAAAGTCACTTACGGCGGCAACATCGCCATTCCCACCGGCGGCACCGTGGGAGCCATCACCGCCGCGCTGGCCGTCAACGGCGAGGCGCTGACCAGCGCTACAGCGACGGTGACGCCTGCTGCCGTGGAAAACTATTTCAATATCTACGTTTCCGCGCAGGTGTGCGTACCGAAGGGTTGCTGCCTTACGGTCGCCATGAAGAACACCAGTACGCAGGCGGTCAACTTTGCCAACAGCAATCTGACCGTTGAGAGAATTGCGTGAGAGGAGGGACGACATGAACATGAAGGAACTTTTTGGCATCCGCGAGATGCTGTGTGACGAGCTTTCCGAGTATGCCGGCAAGCAGGAGATGGGCACCGGGGAGCTGGACGTGATCCACAAGCTGACGGCCTCTATCAAGAACATTGATAAGATCGCCATGTTTGAGAGCGGCGGGTACAGCCGTGACGACGGGTATTCACGCGAGGATGGGTATTCCCGCGGCGGCGACTGGGATGCAAGCATCCGTGGTACGTATGGGCGCGGCAGCTCATACCGGCGCAAAAGAGACTCTATGGGCCGGTATAGCCGCGATGACGTGTATTCACGCGATGGGCATGCCAAAGATGTGATCGAGCGCATGATGCAGGACACCGACGATCCCAACGTGAAAGAGGCGCTGCGGCAGTGCATGCACGTGGTGGAGAAGGGCTGACGTTGCTAACACGTTACTAGCAATCGTGTTTTATAGGAAATAAGAAAATCCCTGTAACAGTTGTTGTTACAGGGATTTTTTGGTGGAGACTGCTGGACTCGAACCAGTGACCTCCTGCGTGTGAATTATGGTGCACAAATATTTACAACTATTCTGGATGATTTAAGCGGTTTTTGGCGATTGTTTTACATGAAACTGTAATGTAAAACTGCATAAGACTTTTTTAGTTTTTTTCGGTTACTGACAAATTGCTAACACGTTCCACCTCTGATATTAGTTTTTCTGCGTCGGCGTGGACATAGATGTTGGCGGTGGTGGAGAAGCTCGCGTGGCCGATGATCTTCTGCAAAATTTCCGGCTGTATGCCTACGCTTCTTGCCCATGTTGCGTAGGTGTGGCGCGTGGCGTGGGGCGTGTGCTTTGGGATGCCGAGCTTTTCCAGCAGAGGGTAAAAGTCACGTTTGCGGTAATTGGCGGGGATGCGCTGCCCGTCGTAGCCGGACAATAGCAGATCGCCGTCGGCCCGGTCGGCAAAGTAGGAAAAATACTTCCTGCCCTCCGGACGTATTGGGATGACGCGGTCTCTACCGGCTTTTGTCTTTTCCCCTCCGATGACATACGTCTCGTGGTAGTCCACCAGCGGCAGGGAAAACAATTCGCCGATGCGCATACCGGTGTAAAGCAGCATGAGGGCGATTTTGGCAGCATCGGAGCCGTCTTTTTCCAACAGCGCGATCTCGTCATCCGTAAAGATGGCTTTTTCTTTTTTGACCTGCTGGGGGAGCTTGACGTATTTGGCAAAATCGGTGGTGGCGATCTCCTCACGGACGGCCCAGCGGGACATCTGCGTCATGAGCTGCTTGTACTTGGACAGCGTTGAGTTGGACTTGGCCATGTTGCTGTCGATAATCGCCTGAAAATCCTTTGTACGCAGGTCGCGGAATTTCTTGCCGTGGAGACTGGCGCAGGCCTTATAGGAAATGTCGTAGGCTTCTATCCCCTTCGGACCTATTTCGCGGAAGTGTTCTGCTTTCCATTCCGCAAACACCTCAGAGAACGTCATGTTGAATTTTTCTTCGATCGGTTTGCCGGAAAGCTTTTCCAGCGCAGCCAGCGCGTCGGTTTTCCGTTCGTAATAGCCGATGATCACATGATTTTTGGCAGCGGCCCAGGGGCGTGTACGGCGGCCGGAGAGTTTATAGACTGTTCCGGCTCCGTTGGGGCGCTTCAGGGATTTGCGGGTTTCTTTGACCTGCTTTTTCCCGCAGATGTGACAGTAAACGGCGCCGGGGACAAGCTCGACGCCGCATTTTATACAAGTGGACATAGGGATACCTCACAAAAGAACAACAAGAAACTTGTGAATTACGTCTATTGAAAACAAGAAACTTGTCATATACAATGTCTGTGTAAAATAGAACAAATGTTTTATACGTCGAGATTTGGCGTGTGCTTTTTTGCGTAACGCAAGTACATTACAAAAACGGAGGCAAAAATGCCGATGCCGGCGGCAAGCAGCAAAAAGACGATCCATGCGAATACACCGGCCTGCCCGCCCTGAATAAGCCCCAGGTTAGGGACGCGGTAGTCAAAAAAGATATATCCCACGATAACAGCCATAAACATGGCGCACAAAAACGTAAGGCCATAAATAGCAAATTTTGTGTCCCGCGATTTCTTGCGCTGGTATTCAATGGTTTTCGTCATCTGCTCCATGCTGCCCTCAAGGTGAGCTATGCGAACGTCCGCGTCATGAAGCTGCTTCTGATGCTTTAATTGGTCGTTGGCATGCGTCAATTCATCTTCTGTAGTTATGACCGGCTCTATCCCAAAGTATTCATCAAGAGACACACCGAGGGCGGCGCAGATGGCGCCGGCATTATAGACGTTGGGCGCTTTGGATTTGGAAGCAAAAAAGTTTCCGATGGTGGATATGGAAATTCCGGTTTCGTCTGCCAGGTCCTGAATGGTGATATTCTGGCGGTCCCTTGCTTCGCGGCACAATTCCTTTAACGTATCTTCCATTTTTTCCCTCTTTTCCCCTTTTTGGCGGTCAATTATCCTAATTCTGTTGCGAGAAAACAGCGGTTTTCCCTTTTTGGCGTTGACCGACCCAACTTAAAACTGCTACGGTAAAGCCGCAGCAGACATGCGTGATGGTTGGCGTGGCTGCTGCAAGTCCCCGCCGCCGTTGCGGAGGCGGCGGGGACGCCTGGACTAAGGCTTGCATACAGAGCAGGCGGTGTAACCGCGGGCAATGGCTTTGGACAGAGATATTTCGTAGCAACTGTCTTTTAAGTAGCGGCAAGACCAGCGGTGGTACTTCCCCCCTGTTTCTGTGATATAAACGGTTTTGCTGTCAGTTTTTTCTTGTGTTGTAGTTGTGTCTGAGCATGCGGTTAAAAACAGCATGGACGCAGCCATGATAGAACAAATAAAGCGTTTCATTTTTTCGCCCCCCTGCTGCTTTCATAAAACTTACGTTCACGTTTCTTTTTTACGCTGCCCACTATGAGGAAAACGACCATCCAAATAAGAAAAAGCCCCAAACCACAAATAATAACTAAGTTAAAAATATCACCGGCGGATAAATTCTTTTTCACGGGGGCCTCATCGTCTGCGTATGTGGTTGTTGGTGGAGGATCAGAAGCAAGGCCGTTGTCGACAAGCGCATCATGGTAGCCGTCATAGTACCCATCATCGTACCCATCCATAAGCCCGTTGTCGTATGCACTTTCCATATCATCCTTGTCGTAATAACAGCCCGGCAAAAACAAAGAGATTGATATAGAAAGCACAATGATGGGAATAGCGTGAGTTAATTTCGTAAAAATACACCCCCTTTCTGGCACCTATTATATAACTTGGTGAAGAAATTACAAGTGTAAGGCGGGGATTTTAGTACAACTGGATAAAAGACGGGATAGGAATTGGACGATTTGACGAAGGAATGAGGGAGAAAATGGACAGAGAGTTGATGGACCGGTTTGTGCAGCTGGGGGAGGCGGAGAAAGACATTATTCTTGCGGCGGCAAAAGCCCTTTTATCTGGAGGAGAAGCATCTCCTTCTGCTCCGGCGTAAGGCGGGACAGCAGAGACAGCATTTCAAGATCGCGCTCATCGGTAACGGTGGGCGCGGTTTCTTTTTGCTCTTCGGTCAGGGTTTCGACCGAAACGCCAAAATAGTCAGCGATTTTTTGCAAAGTTGCAGAATTTGGTTTGCAGCCTGATTTCCAGCGAGAAACAGTTGCTTTTGCAATTCCCATTTCAAGGGCTGCGGCAGTTGGCTTTATGTTTTTGCTGTTACACAGGCGCAGGTAGTTTTGAAAAAACATACAAATTACCTCAAGAATTTTTGTGCAACCAACCGAAGTTTATTTTGTTAGCGTTTTTGGCTTGACTGTCAACAACGTTAGCGTTATTATACGGCTATAGGTTGAATTTGTTAGCGTAATTGCAGGAGGGCGGTGGTGAGACGGCCCGTTGGCAGCGGGCCGCAGAACTATTGAGGCAGCGCAGATGGCACTGCCAGTCGTGATGCATGATGTGTGGCAACTTTATGGTATCACGAAAAGTAAACTTTTGCAACTATAAATTTTGAAAGGAGAGAAGAAATGCCGGAAGCATGGACGGGACGACTGATCGGGAGGATGCACAATAACCGCATTACCTACGCCGAGCTTGGCGCGGAGCTGGGGATCGGAAAGGCGTATGTGTGCCAGATCCTGAACGGCGTAAAGAAGCCGAAGGACATCCAGAAGCGGATGGAGAACGCGCTGGATGCCATTATCGAGAGGAGAAAGAAATGAACTATATCCATAATCCAGCAGATATGTGCTGTTGTTCGCTGGGTGAAAACAACGATATTTACGTTAGAGCGGAAGCTGTTTTTGTTGACAGGGAAACAAATGTTGAAATTCAACCCGGTTTTCAGCCAGTGGTGGGGCATTCGTATGATTACGTTGAGCGATATTTCTTGCTACGAGGATATACGAAGCTGAAAGAGTTTAAAACCCGCGAGGAAGCAGAAGCGGGATATGCGGACATAATCCGTAAACTGCGCACGCAGGGATATGTGTTTGAAGTGGGAGAAAAGAAATGAGCAGAATCGCAACGCTGACGGTGCAGGACGCGGCACAGTACCTGCGGGATCGCGGGTTGAGCATATCGCCGGATACGCTGCGGCAGGGCATCCGGCAGGGTGTGTATCCCTTTGGGATCGTGATCGAGATGGAGCGAAGCCCTGTGTTCCAGATCTTCAAGAAGCAGCTGGACGCATGGATCGCGGAGAGGACGGTGGAGGAATGAGTTGGTTTGCATGGACGCTGGCGTTTATCGGCGCGGCGTGGCTGAGCTGGGCTATCGTCAAAGGCGTGGAGGCGCTGGGGCGATGAGAGAGCGGAACAGGCGGGCGCGGGAATACTCCCGGCTATGCCGCACCAGACGATGGTGCAGGCGTATGTGGGTAGTGGCAATCGTCCTGTGGGTGATGCTGCTGGTGCTGGTGGCGTGGTGCCTGACGCTGCCGCCGGTGCAGGAGGACGTGGTGCAGTCACCGCCCACGGCGGAGATCGCGGAGCCGGAGGCGGAGAACGTGCTGGTATGCGACATCACCGGGTACTGTGCGTGCTGCACACCCTACGCCCACATGAACCAGCGGGACGGCAAGGTGCTGACGGCATCCGGCCTGTGGGTGGACATCGGCGAGGCGGTGGCGGTAGACCCGGACGTTATCCCGCTGGGCAGCACCGTGACGCTGGGCGGTAAGACTTACATAGCCGCCGATACCGGGGTGTACGGCTACACTGTGGACGTGCTGATGAGCCACGAGGACGCGGCGCAGGCCGGTGTTGTGAAAGCGATGGTGAAGTGGGAATGATCGAACTGGTGAACCGGACGGCTTCGCCCTTCCAGGGCTGCCAGCGCAGACACGCGATGTGCCACGGGGAGTGCGAGGACTACAAAGCGTTCCGGAGGGACGTTGAGGCCGACAAGGCAAAGCGGTATGCATCGTACAGCGAGGCTGATTTTTACAGCATGAACAGCGCAAGGCGTGAGAACGCCAAAAAGGCGATAAGAAAGAGGGATGGAAGATGAAGGTTTATAAGGCAACAGACAAGGACATGAAGTGCCGCGGCTTTCAGTATGAGTTGGGCAAGACGGCGGAGGTTGATGGTGATATTGAGCTGTGCAAGAACGGCCTACACGCCTGTGAGATGCCGCTGGATGTGCTGGGCTACTACGCGCCAGGTGACGGTTCTCGGTACTTTGAGGCGGAGCTGGAGGATGTCAGCGACGAGAAAGGCAACGATACAGAGCGCTTCGGCAAGAAGCTGACATTAAGCGCGGAGATCGGTATTCCGGGGCTGGTCAAGGCCCAGGTTGAGTACGTTAAGGCACAGTGCGGTTTTGATAACGCAATCAAGAAAGCGAACAACGAAAAGAAAAACCACGCCACCGGCGAGAGTGGCGCAGCATCCGCCACCGGCGAGAGGGGCGCAGCATCCGCCACCGGCTGGAGTGGCGCAGCATCCGCCACCGGCAAATACTGTGTGGCTATGACAACCGGATTTTTTGGCCGCGTTATGGGCGATATCGGCAACGCTATTGTCTGCGTAGAGCGTAGTGATAATGGAGATATCGCCGCCATCCTTTCTGGCATCGTGGATGGTGAAACGCTGAAACCCGGCGTGTGGTACACCGTTAAGAACGGCCAATGGGTGGAGGTACAGGGATGAACCGATTGAAGGAGAGGCGGCTGGAGCTGGGTCTGACGCAGGAGGCGGTCAGCGGCATTCTGAAGCTGGCAGACCCGCGGATGGACGTGAGCATGGTAAGCCGTTTTGAAAACGGCGTGTGCCTGCCCACGGAGGAAGTCACGGAGGCGCTGGAGGCGGCGCTGCGGGCCAGCAGAGCGTATCTGTTCGGTGAGGACGAGAAAACGGAGTTGCCTATGCGGACGGCGGAGACAGAGCGGATCGCCTGTCTGATCCCTAAGGGGCGCAGGAACGCCATCAGCCGGGAAGACCTGGCGGCGGCGCTGCACACCACCGACCGGAAGATGCGAAAAGCCGTGGCCGAGGCAAAGACGCAGGGCGTGATGATCTGCAACGACGGGGACGGGTACTACCAGAGCGACGAGCTGAGCGACCTGTGGCGGCAATACAGGCGGGAAACGGCGCGGGCTATGTCTATCCTCAAGGCGCGGAAGCCTATGCGGGACGTGCTGAAAGCGGCCGGGAGGCCGGTATGAGCGTGTTTGACTACAAGGAGCCGCGGGTGGAACCGAAGCCCTACAAGGTGCCGCGATGCCCGGTGTGCGGCGAGGAAACAGATACCCTGTACAAGAATATTTACGGCGAGACCGTTGGGTGCGATGGCTGCATCCGAACGGTGGACGCATGGGAGGAAAAGAAATGAGCTTGAGTTTATATCACATTGACCAGGCGCTGGAGGCGCTGATCGACCCGGAGACCGGGGAGCTGCTGGACTACGATGCGTTTGAGCAGCTGCAGATGGACAGGGAGCACAAGATCGAGAACATGGTGTGCTGGTCCAAGAGCCTGGACGCGGAGGCAAAGGCCATCCGGGACGAGGAAAAGGAGCTGGCAGAGCGTCGCCGCACGATGGAGCGCAAGCGTGACCGGCTGCGGGACTACGTTGACCGGGCGCTGGACGGGCACCCCTTCCAGACGGCAAAGTGTTCCGTTACCTACCGCAAGAGTACGGCGGTGGAGATCACCAACATGGAGGAGCTGGTGCAGTGGTGCATGGACAACGGCTATGACGGCAAGGTGACGTATGCCGCGCCCACGGTGGCCAAGAGCGACATTGCACCGCTGTTGAAAGCCGGTGTTGCGGTGGACGGTGCGGAGATCGCCGAGCGGATGAACATGGGGGTGAAGTGATGGAGAACCTGGCTATCTATAACGCGGTGCGAAGCGTGCCGGACAGCGCCAAAAGGCAGATCGGGGCAGGTCGTTTGAAGGGCAAGACGGACATCAACCCCATGTGGCGGCTGAAAACCCTGACGGAGCAGTTCGGCCCTTGCGGCATCGGATGGAAGTACACTATCACGGACAAGCGGCTGGAACAGGGCGCAAACGGTGAAGTGGCCGCGTTTCTGGACATTGACCTGTTTGTGAATGTGGACGGCGCATGGTCGGATGCTATTCCCGGCACAGGCGGCAGCGCGTTTGTGGCGAAGGAAAAGAACGGCCCTTATACCTCTGACGAGTGCTTTAAGATGGCACTGACGGACGCTATCTCCGTGGCCTGTAAGGCGCTGGGCTTTGGTGCGGACGTGTACTGGGAGGCGGACAGGAGCAAGTACGACAAGCCTGCACCGGTAACATACCCTAAAGGCACTGTCATCTGCGAGAGCTGCGGTATGCCAATTAAGAGCGTGACGTGCCAGGGCATTAGGTATTCCCCGGATGACATCTCTGACAGGGCGCTGGACAGATACGGCAAGCGGCTGTGCTGGGGCTGCATGAAGGCGGCCAACGCAGCGGAGAAGAAGCATGCAGCAGATAACGGTTAACGGGTCGAGGTGGCAGCAGGACAGTGATGGCGCGTGGCTGGCGCTGCGTGTGAAGTCGCCGCAGACCGCGATGGACGTGTGCGACGCCATGAAGCCCGGCAAGGAGTACAACGTGACCATCAAGGGCAAAGGCCGGAGCCTGGACGCCAACGCCTATTGCTGGGTACTGCTGGACAGGCTGGCGGCACACTACGGCATCTCCAAGCAGGATGTGTACCGGCAGGAGATACGGAACATCGGAGGCGTGAGCGAGGTGCTGTGCCTGCGGGAAAAGGCGGCAGAGCCGTTTTGCAGGGCATGGGAGCGGAACGGGATCGGCTGGATGGCAGAGACGTTCCCCAGCAAGCTCAAGGGCTGCGTGAACGTGACGGTATGGTACGGTAGCAGCACCTACGACACGGAGCAGATGTCGCGGCTGATAGATGCCGTCGTGGAGGATTGTAAGGCGGTAGGTATTGAGACGATGACTCCGGCAGAGCTGGACGCGCTGGTGAGCCGGTGGGGAGAGGTGAGCGCATGAACAAGCTGCACATACAGCCCTGCTGGACGTGCAAGAAGTGCTATGGCGATTGCAGCTGGTCGAGGAAAGGACCGGAGCCGGTGCCCGGATGGGACGCTACGCCTACGGTGAAGAAAAAAGGAGGCCGCAAGGCGGGCATCATGCGCAGCTACGCCATTCACAGTTGCCCGGAATACGAGTGGGACGGGACGGAGGAAGCGCATGGAGAATAAGAGATGCTTTTTGTGCGGCAGGAATGATCCCAGCGATCCGTTAGATAAGCATCATCTGCTGGGCGGCACGAACCGCAAGAAAAGCGAGAAATACGGCCTGGTGGTGTATCTGTGCGGCAACAGGTGCCACAGGAACGGAAAGACAGCCGTACACCGCAGCGGCGAACAAATGCGCAGGCTGCGGCGGTACGGACAGCTAAAGGCCATGCAGGAGCAGGGCTGGACGGAAGAGGACTTCCGGCGAGAATTTGGGAAATCATATTTGTAAGGAGATTTGACATGGTAAACAGAACGATTTTGCAGGGGCGGTTAGTTAATTCGCCTGAGATGCGTAGAACCAACAACGGTACGGCGGTGTGCAGCTTTCGCGTGGCGTGGAGCGAGACCATCAAAGACCGGGAGACAAAGCTGTTCCTGAACTGCGTGGCGTGGCAGGGCGCGGCAGAACTGATCTGCAAATACTGGTACAAGGGCAAGGAAATCTTGCTGGAGGGCAAGCTGTCCACTCGCGAATACGACGACAGGGACGGAAACCGGCGCAGTGTGACGGAGATGACAGTCGATCGTGTCCACTTCTGCGGCAAGAACGATGACGCGCAGGGCATGCCTCCCCGGACGGACGGCAAGAGCCAGTTCGTGGAGATGGACGAGGACGACATGTCAGATTTGCCGTTCTAAGGGGGTGACGTGAATGGGCAAGATGCAGGAAGAGATCAAGGCGTTGCGGCGGCAGAACACGCATTTGCAGAACGTGGTACAGCGGCAGCGGGAACGGCTGGCAGTCATAGACAAATATAGGCGTGCTCTTGACGCGCATTACGCTGCATGCGCTATACAGTTTGGCGAAAAGCGCGAAGACTGCGACGTGTTATGGGGGTATCACTTGGAGATACCCGCTGAACTTGTGGAGAAAGGCAAGACTTACACAGTAAATTACGGCTTTGATCCAGAGCGGATTATGTACATTATTGGCGCATACCCGAAGGAGTGAGACCTATGGGAAAGTGCTACGTGAAAGCCTACTATGACTGGATAGAGCAGACAGCGGCGCTGTCCGATGCGGAGCGAGGCCGTCTTTTTATCGCCATTCTGGAGTACGCAAGAACAGGCATCCCGCCGGAGTTGGAGGGTGCGGAAAGCATACTGTTTCCGGTGTTCCGGACGATGCTGGACAGGGACGAGGAGCTTTCCGCTGAACGGGCAAGGAACGGAACGAAAGGCGGCAAGCAAACGAAAGCAAGTTCAAGCAAAATCAAGCAAACCGAAGCAAACGCAAATGACCTCAAGCCTACTAAGACAAAGAAAGAAGACAAAGACAAAGAAAAAGACAAAGACTTATTCCCACCTGACGGTGGGAGTACGCGCGCGAAGCGCTTTACCCCACCCACACTGGCAGAGGTTCAGTCCTACGTGGCTGAACGCCATTCGGCGGTAAACCCGCAAGGCTTTATCGACTTCTACGAAGCGAAGGGCTGGATGGTTGGCAAGACCCCCATGAAAGACTGGAAAGCGGCTTGCCGAAATGCTGAGAAGTGGGAACGGTGGGAGCGCGGCAAACAGCGAGAAGCAAGCGGCAACGTGTTCCTGGAGATGCTGGAGGACAGGCTATGACAAGGGACGAAACGCTGAAGATCATGGCGGTGCTGAAAGCCACGTACCCAAACTTCTACAAGGACATGACGCGCAGGGACGCTGAAGGCGTTGTAGCACTGTGGACGGATATGTTTGCCGAGGAAAGCTACAACGCCGTGGCGGCGGCTGTAAAGGCGTTTATCGCGTCAGACAGCAAGGGGTTCCCCCCGGTGGTGGGACAGGTGAAACAGCGCGTCACGGAGTTTGCAAGCGCAAAGGCGTTGCCCGGTAATGTGAGCCGCGGCAGCGAGAAGGAAGCGGCGTGGATGCGGCGGTATATCAACATTGACCACGGCGGGCTGGGGCGTATCTCACGGTACGCACGAGAACACGGCATAACGTGGGATGAGGCAAAGGCGGTGCTGCATGGATAACGGCATCTGGAAGATCGCCACGGCGAAGCTGTGCGGACAGTGCATACGGGACATGGAGGACGAGTACATCTTCGCCCCCCATGTGGCGGCGGACACTGGGCGGCACGTGCGAACGCTGCGGAGAGATGCGCATCGTCCATGAGGTGCAGTACACGATGAACAAACGAGGGCTGGAGAAAAGAGGGAAACTGAATGGGCCTGATGAGTAACGATCTGGCGCGGCTGTCCCCGGCGGCGCAGAAGCAGGTCATGGAGAAGATGCGGAAACCGGGAAAGTACAAGGCGCAGAAGACCAAGCGCGGCAAGCTGACCTTTGACAGCAAGAAGGAGGCGGAGCGCTACGATGCGCTGATGCTTCTGAAAAAGGCCGGGGAGATACGTGGGCTGAAATTGCAGGTGCGGTATTGCTTGCAAGAGGCGTACACGACGTTTGAGGGCGACCGGGTGAAAAGTATCGACTACATCGCGGACTTCGTGTACGAGCGCAGAACGGCTCCTGACAGCTACGGCCAGCGGTACTGGTTGCCGGTGGTGGAGGACGTGAAGGGGATGCGTACCCGCGAGTATGCCATGAAAGCAAAGCTGTTCCGCAGTAGGTACGGGTTTGCTATACGGGAGGTGTGAGGCGTGAAACAACAAATTGCATTGAACGTAGACTGTATGGAGTATATGCGGACGCTGCCGAACAAGGCGTTTGACCTCGCGGTGGTAGACCCGCCCTACGGCGATGGAAATGGCGGCAGCGCAAAACGCTTCGGAGGTATGTTTGGCGCTGTGTACGGCGAGAACACCCGCGCTCATGTCGCCGATGCCCACGAGAGAGACGGCGCATCGCAGTATAACCGATTCGGCGGAAGATTCGATAAGTACAAGAGTAGCCAGAACGGGCGGGACATGGGCGGCAAAGTTCGGAAAAAAATCGTGGCGTGGGATGTTGCCCCAAAGGAGGAGTATTTTCAAGAGCTTTTCCGCATCTCACGCGACCAGATCATTTGGGGCGGAAACTATTTTTCTCTGCCGCCGACGCGTTGTTTTCTGATCCTGCGAAAGACAAACATTCCAGAAAATTTTTCTATGGCGATGTGCGAATATGCGTGGACGAGCTTCAACGGAAACGCCAAGGTGTTTGACTTCAATATGCAGAGACAGCCGGGACGATTTCACCCCACGCAAAAGCCCGTAGAGCTGTACGAGTGGATATTGACGAGCTTCGCCAAGGAGGGGGACAAAATCCTCGACACGCACCTCGGCAGCGGCTCAAGCCGTATTGCCGCGTATAACCTCGGCTTTGACTTCGTGGGCTGCGAGATTGACCGGGAATACTACGAAAAGCAGGAGGAACGATTTGCGGCCCACACGGCACAGGTAAGGATGTGGTGACAAATGGGTAAACAGCATTTGAGCAGGGACGACCGCATCTTTATGCGTGGCAAGCTGCACGGAACACGGGAGAACATGGACATGGTAGCAATGGTGCTGATGGACAAATGCGGCTGGCACGTCCAAGAGGAGACAACGGACAGCCGAGACACCCACAGCATCGCGTATCTGTACGAGTGCCTGGAGAAGCTGGCGGAGGAAATAAACGAAGGCCGCATCAAGCGGAAGCACATCAAGGACGTGCTGAAGGACGAGTGCGGCGTTGTGTTTGGAGATTGATATGAAAGTTTTGGAGTTATTTGCCGGGACACGGAGCATTGGCAAAGCGTTTGAAGCGCGTGGGCACGAAGTGTTTTCCATCGAATGGGACAAGCGGTTTGAAAACATCGACTTGTACGCAGATATTATGACTGTTACAGCCGCTGACATTATCCGGGAGTTTGGCAGACCGGACGTGATATGGGCCAGTCCGGATTGCGCAACGTTTTCCATCGCGGCGATAAGCCACCACCGGCGCAAAAACGAAGAAACAGGGAACCTTGACCCTGTAAGCGAGTATGCGAAGTTCTGCGACAAGGTAGACCAGCACGTTCTTCGGTTGATCTTGGCGTTGTCACCCGTGTATTGGTTTATCGAGAACCCGAGGGGCGGCATGCGGAAGATGACGTGGATGCAGGGCTTGCCGCGGTATACGGTCACGTACTGCCAGTACGGAGATACGCGAATGAAGCCGACGGACATCTGGACAAATCACCCAGATCCTGGGTTTAAGCCGCCATGTCACAACGGGGATCTGTGTCATGTGGCTGCGCCGAGAGGGGCAAAGACAGGGACGCAGGGGTTAAAGGGGAGTATGGAACGATCTGTTATCCCCAAAGAATTGTGCGAACACATCGTGGACATTTGCGAAGGTGGCATGATGACGTGCGAGCTGGGATAAGGAGGAACAACATGACAAGAGATGAGATCGTGACCGCGCTGCGGTGCCATTGTGATGCAATAGAAACTGGGGCGTGCCCAAAGGATAAGTGCCCTTCGTTTGAAAGACCGGCGCGTTATAAATGCGCTGGTGTGGTTTGCGGGGAAGCCGCTGACCTGATCGAGAACCAGCAGCGGCACATAGAGGCACTGATGAAAGCCAACGACAGCCTGAAGGACGCCATTGCACGGCGGGATAAGCAGATAGAGGACATGAAGCAGGGCATGGCACAGCTGGCAAAGGCTGTGGCGGTGAAGGAGGAGGCGGAGTGATGGAACGACTGACAGAGCGACTTAGAACTGGTGAGGTTCTTATGGCATCAGATTACGAGGAGAAATACACGGAACAAGAGTGGATCTGTGTGCTGCAAGACCGCCTTGCCGCCTACGAGGACACGGGGCTGACGCCGGGAGACATCAAGGAATTGCTTGACATGGCTGTGTCGAAAACAGACAGGGTTTTGCGGCTTAAAGAAGAATTGCACACCATAAAGAACGAGCTATGCCAATACTGCGGGAAGTACAAACAAGCACACGAGGGCGCCTGTGACGGGTGCAAATGGAGGGAAATGTGATGGATGCTGTGAAGTTTGTAAAGGAATATCTGCGTATGTGCACAAAGGTTGATGAGTGCGAGGATTGCCCTGTATACAAGACTGACTTTTGTACTGTACCTGCTAAGGAGCGTTCACAGGAGAGCGCGGAGGAGATTGTCGAGCTGGTCGAGGAGTGGTCTGCTGCACACCCGTGCAAGACACGGCAGAGCGTGTTTTTGGAGCAGTATCCTCAGGCTGATATTGATAACACCGGGCTTTTGATCCTGTGCCCTAAGCGTATTTCTGCTGATATACGGGTTACCGCCGATTGTTTGCGCCAGGGGTGCTCCGATTGTCGCCGCGAGTTCTGGATGCAGGAGGTGGAGTGATGGATACGCCGTGGAAGGAGGAAAAGGCATGAGCAAGGCCGTGATGATAAGCATTCGCCCGAAGTGGTGCGAGAAGATTGCCAGAGGCGAAAAGACCATCGAGGTCAGAAAGACCCGCCCCAAAAAGCTGAAAAATCCGTTCAAGTGCTATATCTATTGCACGCAAGGCAGAGACGCACGCAGGCTGCGCGTGTCGTGGGGCAAGGTCATCGGCGAGTTTACCTGCGATGGGTTTTGGATAGGCTCACCGCGGAATACCAACCCGATTTTTTGCATGGCTGCCTGTATGGATGGATTTGACACGGAAAAGTATGCTAAAGACAAGATACTTTACGGCTGGCACATTGCCGACCTGAAGATCTACGACACGCCGAAGGAGCTGAGCGAGTTTTGGTTCCCGCCTGAGAAATACTGTGAGAAAGAACTCTGCGGAGATTGCCCATACGATCAAGTCGCAGACGTAAACGGCGAATACGAATTTGACTGCGAGTGGAGGCGGCCACTGAACCGCCCGCCCCAGAGCTGGTGCTATGTGGAGGAAATGTGATGGTTGAATTGAAACGCTGCCCTGAGTGCGGTGGAACTGCAACCGTTATCCATATGTACGATACCTACGATAGAGCAGACTTTGGGTGGAGTGCCGGTTGCGGGAAATATAGGGCTGGTGATGGCATCCATACAAAGGTTATGAAAGTATCTGGGTTGCCGAGCAAAGAAAAAGCAATCGAAGCATGGAACAGGAGGGCTGACAATGGCTGAATACATTAAACGCGATGCAATTAAGGCACGACTGGAGGATTTGGTGGACTGGTGTCAGGACTTGAGAAAGCCTGGGCTTGAGCAGGCACTGGCCATGCTAAACGAGGAGCCCGTCGCCGATGTCGCCCCGGTGGTGCATGGGGTGTGGGTGTGTGTGAATAAAATAGACCCTATTAGTGGATATAGGTGCTCGAAGTGCAGGCGTAGAGTGGGGTTTGACCTCACTCCTTATTGCCCTAATTGTGGCGCGAAAATGGACGGAGGTGACAACGATGAGGCTGATTGATGGTGACAAACTGCAAGAGTTTCCCATTCGGGCAAACCATTGTGACAAAGAACACGCCAACACGCATTTCATCAACGGTATCGAGTCGGTGATGGAGTATGCAGAGCATCTCCCCACCGTAGACGCAGAGGTCGTGGTGCGCTGTAAGGACTGCTATCAATCAGTGGTGATCGGAAATGTCCTGCACTGCACCTATTGGAGCAAGGACACGGACGAAAACGGATATTGCCACGAGGGAGGATAAGCCAATGGCTGAATACATTAAGCGCGAAGCGGCGATCGCTTATATCCGTGAGCAATCGGAAGAATGTCAAAAAGCGTTTGAAGAGTTTGGCGGGGAAAGCGGAATCTACGCAGACGCCTATAACGATTTGGCGGAGGACTTTTACAGCATTCCAGCCGCCGACGTGGCCCCGGTTGTGCATGGGTTGTGGGAAAGAGAGCCGTCATCTTCTTGGAGGTGGACACCATCTGGCGCTGTAGCGGTTACGCGTACTACTTACAGATGCGGTCTCTGTGGACGGGGAACCGCCGTAAAATCTAACTACTGCCCCCACTGCGGCGCGAAGATGGACGGAGGTGACAGCGATGCGACTGATTGACGTTGACAAATTGGAGAGGCAAGAATATTGGGGGAATGAACGGTGTTTTGACTATGTAGATGCAGAGGACATAGACAATGCGCCGACGGTGGATGCGGTAGAGGTGGTGCGCTGCAAGGACTGCCGGAAGTTCAAAACATACGCTTGCCGGATGGTTGCCAGCGGGTATGACGACTTCTGCTCCTACGGCGAGAGAAAAGAGAGTGCGGACAATGGCTGATATATCTATTGAAGAACTTGGGCCAGGTGTAATCCCTGAGGTCACAAAGCCAGACGGAGAAAGATACAGATACAGCATACCGACATGGCCCCCTGGTGATGGTGGACCGGGGTATAGAGGGCACGAACTTGAGATAGACGTATTCTATGGAGGTGGAGGCGGCGATGCAGAAGGGTGATATGATCCGGGCGCGGTTTATGACGCTGCCAGACTTATTCCCCGGTAAGGGGTGCGAAGAAAAGAAATTCACTATCCGCAAGGGTACAGTGGTGTATGTGCATCCGAAGGGGCGGTACATCGTGGCGGAGTGCGGCGGGGTGCGGGAGACGTTCTTCCCGGAGGATATTATACAGTGCGACCTGCCAGGCCCTCCGCCGATGGAGTATGACCTAAAAGAAGCGTTGGTTACGCTGACGGAGGTGGACAAGAAGATCATGACCGCATTGGGGAGGAGGTGCTGACATGAGCGAATTCCCGGAACGGCTGAGAAAGCTGCGGGAGAAAAAGAGACTGAAGCGGTATGTGCTGTCGGAGCGCTGCGGGCTGAATTCGGATGCCATACGGCGGTATGAGCTGGGGACGGCGAAGCCGACGATGGACGCGCTGAAGAGCATAGCGGATGAATTCGGCGTGTCGGTAGACTATCTGATGGGCAGGACGGACTATCCCTGCGTGGTAGATATTGCCGAAAAATAATTTTTGAAAATTCCACTTAAAAGTGGAAAAATTGAAAAAACGCATTTTATCATGGGAGATGCAGGGGCAAACTCTGCATCTCCATTCTTTTTCTTTTCCCCCTTCTTTTCCTGATGGGCGGGGCTTCGGCTCCGCCCGGAGGGAGCAATATGCCGCAGGCCGATGCCACCCCACATTTCGGGGACCGAGAGGTCGCACCTCTCATGCGGCAACAGATGGCAAGCCCCATGCGGGCAGACGGACGTCCATTTTTATCTGATGCGCTGGCAGACCGCTGCAAGGGATGCGTCCCAAATAGTCTGCTTACTTCGAATAGGACTTCCCGCACCTCTTAGCAATGTGTCCCAGGGAAGACGTTGATGATCTGCTGGTAGAGCGCCAGCAGCATAATCAAAATAAAGCTCAATGGATTTAGGTGAGACGAAAGCCGGGTACAGACGTGCCAATGACAAAGGCCAGTGGTGGGAGGCCGGTGCGTCAGAGAAAACGAGGTGATAACATGGCTGCGAGACTGACAGACCGGCAGAAAAAGAAAATACTGGCGGATTATCTGGAAAGCGGCAGCTATCGCGCCACGGCAAGGAAAAACAACGTAAACCCTACAACGGTAAAGCGCGTTGTTGAAGCAAGCGACGACTTTGAACAAAAAGCCGCGGAGAAAAAAGCACAGAACACGGCGGATATTCTGGCGTATATGGAGAGCCAGCGGGATGTGGTGTGCCAGATCATCGGGAATGGGCTGGCGGTGCTGAACGATCCGGCGAAGCTGGCGGAGGCCACGCCCAGCCAGATCACCACGGCTATAGGTACACTGATCGACAAGTGGACCATGATGAACAAGGCGGCGGACAATGGCGAGAGCGGCGTGGTGCTGATGCCGGAGGTCAAGGATGAGTAGCGTGGTATGGCGGCCGCAGGAGCGGCAGGCCATATTTATGGCGCGGCCGGAGTATGAGGCGCTGTACGGCGGCGCGGCCGGCGGCGGCAAGAGCGACGCACTTGTCATCGAGGCGCTGCGGCAGGTGCATATCCCCTGGTACAAGGCGCTGATCTTGCGAAAGACGTTCCCGCAGCTGCGGGAGCTGATCGACAAGACGCTGAACTATTACCCGAGGGTATACCCCAAGGCCAGGTACAACGGCAGCAGCCACACATGGCGGTTTCCCTCCGGGGCGCAGATCGTGTTCGGCAGCATGAACCGGCCGCAGGACAAGATACAGTACCAGGGGCAGGCCTATGACTTTATCGCCTTTGACGAGCTGACGCACTTTACGCAGGAAGAATACGAGTATCTAAAATCCCGAAACCGGCCCAACGGACCGGGGACGCGGGTGTATATGCGCTCCACGGCAAACCCCGGCGGCGTAGGCCACGGGTGGGTGAAGGAGCGCTTCATCACGGCGGCGGCGCCGATGCAGACCATCACGGAGGAGGCTGCGTGGTACACGCCGGACGGCAAGAAGCACATAGGGCAGCAGAAGCGGATCTTCGTGCCGTCCTCGGTATTTGACAACAAGATACTGATGGGAAACGACCCCATGTACGTCCAGCGGCTGGCCAGCATGCCGGAGGCGGAGCGGAACGCCCTGCTGTACGGCAATTGGGACAGCTTCGAGGGGCAGGTTTTCACGGAGTGGCGCAACGACAGCGAGCACTATATGGACCGGAAGAACACCCACGTGATCGCGCCGTTCCGGGTGCCGGAGGACTGGGTGATCTGGTGCGGACTGGACTGGGGCTATTCCCGGCCCTTTTCCGTGGGGTGGTACGCCGTGGACCGCAACAGGCGGATGTACCACATACGGGAGCTATACGGCTGCACGGGAACACCAAACCGGGGCGTGATGTGGGAGCCCACAAAGGTGGCGCAGGAGATACGGAGGATCGAGGACGAGGATCCCAACCTGAAGGGGAAGCAGATACACCGTGTGGGAGACCCGGCCATCTGGCAAAGCGACGGCACGGAGAGCGTGGGCGCGCTGATGGAGCGGCAGCGGGTGTACTTCGAGAAGGGTGACCACGCCAGGATCAACGGCAAGATGCAGGTGCACCACCGGCTGGCATTTGACGAGGATGGAGTGCCCATGCTGTATGTGTTCAGCACCTGCAAGCATTTTATACGGACGGTGCCGAACCTGGTCTATGACCAGACGGACGTGGAGGACATCGACACCGACGGCGAGGACCACATCTACGACCAGCTGCGGTATGTGTGCATGCGCAACCCCATAGGGCCGCGGGAGGAATACAGGACGGTGGAGCGGCCGTATTCCCCGCTGGAGACAGAGGACGAGTACAGGCCCAGCCGGTACGCATTTTATCAAGTGTATTAAGGAGGAGCGCATGGAGAGATACGGTATCCCCGGCATCGTACCGGAGGAGCAGGACATGGCGCCGGAGATGGCGGCCATGCTGCTGCAGCGGACAGAGCAGACGCCCACCATCACGGACCGGGACGTGGAGCGGGGCATCGACCTGCTGACGAAGTACAAGGACGGCAAGAGCAACCTGGAAAACCGCATCGTAAACGACGAGCTGTGGTGGGAGCTGCGGCACTGGGAGGGCATCGGTCAGAGCAAGGCAAAGCGGGTGGACAAGAGCGGCAAGGAGGTCACGTCTACGCCGCCGGAGCCAAAGCCGTCCTCCGCGTGGCTGTTCAACACCATTCAGAACAAGCACGCAGACGCGATGGACAACTACCCGGAGCCGGTGGTATTGCCCCGGGAGCGCAGCGACGAGCAGAGCGCCAAGACGCTGAGCCAGATATTGCCGGTGGTGCAGGAGTACAACCACTTCGAGCAGGTGTACTCCGACAACTGGTGGGAGAAGCTGAAGCACGGCACGGCGGTGTACGGCATTTTCTGGGATCCGCAGAAGGACAACGGGCTGGGCGACATCGAGATACGGGACATCGACCTGCTGAAGCTGTTTTGGGAGCCGGGCATCACGGACATCCAGAAGAGCCGTAACCTGTTTATCGTAGACCTGGTGGACAACGACCTGCTGGACAGCGAGTACCCGCAGCTGAAGGGCAAGCAGAAGGGCAAGGTCGTGGACGTGAAGGAGTACATCTACGACGACAACGTGGACACCAGCGACAAGAGCGTAGTGGTGGACTGGTATTACAAGGTCAAGACGCCGGATGGCAGGACGGCGCTGCACTACATCAAGTTTGTGGGCTCTACGTTGCTGTACGCCAGCGAGAACGACCCGGAGTACCGGGAGCGTGGCTTTTATGATCACGGTATGTACCCGGTTGTGCTGGACGTGATGTACCCGGAGAAGGGCACACCCATCGGCTTCGGCTATGTGGCTATCTGCAAGGACCCGCAGCTGTACATCGACAAGCTGAGCGCCAACATTCTGGAGAACGCCATGATGGCCACGAAAAAGCGTTTCTTTGTCAGCGACACCACGGCCATCAACGAGCAGGAGTTTTTGGACTGGAACCGGCCGCTGGTGCATGTGAACGGGCCGCTGGACGACGGACGCATACAGGAGATCGTGACGCAGCCGCTTTCCGACATCTACGTGACTGTGGCGCAGATGAAGATCGAGGAGATGAAGGACACGGCGGCCAACCGTGATGTGAACTCCGGCGGTACCACCAACGTGACAGCGGCGGCGGCCATCGCAGCACTGCAGGAGGCGGGCAACAAGGCCAGCCGTGACATGATCGCCGCCAGCTATCGGGCGTATACGCAGATCAATACCCTGTGCGTGGAGCTGATGCGGCAGTTTTACGACCTGAGCCGCAGCTTCCGCATTACAGGTGAGGGCAGCGAGTACCAGTTTATCGACTTCGACAACACCGGCTTGCAGGACCAGGTGACCGGGCTTGACACAATGGGCAATCCCATGTTCCGCCGGCCGGTGTTCGATTTAAAGATCAAGGCGCAGAAGAAAAACCCCTTCAGCCGCATGGAGCAGAACGAGCGGGCCAAGGAGCTGTACGCAATGGGCTTCTTCGCGCCGGAGAACGCACAGGCCAGCTTGATCGCGCTGGACATGATGGACTTTGAGGGCATACAGACGGTGAAAGAGAAGGTCATGCAGGGGCAAACGCTGCTGAACATGGTGATGCAGATGAGCCAGCAGCTCTCGGCGATCACCGGCGTTCTCATGCCCCAGGAGGAGACACAGGCAGGCGGCGGCACCGACGGCGGGGACAGCTCTTCCGGCGGCGGGAGCGGCCTTGCAAGCGGCATCATGGAGGCGCAGACGCCCATGACCGGGTACGGGCAGGCGCTGGCCAAGCGGAGCACACCCAGCGTATGACGGAGGTGACGCTGCACCGCGGGGACAGCTGCTCCGTCAGGTGCAGGGGACACGCCACGGGCGCACCGGACGTGTGTGCGGCGGTAAGCTGCCTTATGTACACGGCGGCGGGGTGGCTGCACAACACGCAGGCGGCGGAGATGGTGTATGAAAAGCTGGACAGCGGGGACGCATACCTGAGGTGGCACGGCGGGGAATGGCTGTACGACCTGCTGAAGATCGGCTTTTTGCAGCTGGAAAAGGCGGCGCCGAAAAAAATTTCTGTAAAATTTTGAAAATTCCACTTTTAAGTGGAAAATTCAGAAAAAGCAATGGTACCGTGGGAGGTGCAGAGGCGAACTCTGTACCTCCCTTTTGTTCCGGGCGGCGGTTATGAGACACCGCTTCGCCGCAGGAACGGGGACGCCACACGGGAGCGACATGCCCGCGCATTTTTAGGAGGACAAGATATGTACCTTTTTGACATGAGCCTTTGCCTGTTTGACGGCGAGGGCGGCGGGGCGGCAGCTCCCGCAGCACAGGGCGAAACACAAGCGAGCACTGGTACCACCCGCCAGGGCAAAACGGGCGCACTGAGCGACGTGAAGTACGGCAAGCAGCCGGAGAGCGAAGCACAGACGGAGGAGCAGCCTGACGCCGGGGCTGAGGAGAAGGTAAAGGACGTGGAGACCACGTCCGACGCGCTGGAGGCCAAGAAAAAGGCTTTCAGGGAGTTGATCAACGGGGAGTACAAGGACCTGTACACCCAGGAAACGCAGCGGATGATCGACCGGCGCTTTAAGGAGGCGCGGGAGAATGAGAAGCGGATGAAGTCCTACCAGCCGGTGCTGGATACGCTGATGGAGCGCTACGGCATCGACGACGGGGACGCCGCGCGGCTGCTGGAGGCCGTGGACAACGACCACGCCTACTGGAGCGAAGCCGCCGAGGAGGCGGGCATGAGCGAGGAGCAGTACAAGGAGTTCCGCCGGCTGAAGCGGGAGAACGCCGAGCTGTTGCGGAGCCAGCAGGAGCAGCAGCAGAACGAGTTTTTCCGGGCGCAGGGCGAGAAATGGTACAAGGAAGCGGAGGCCATGAAGGGCAACCCCCTGTACCAGGGCTTCGACCTGATGCAGGAGCTGCAGAACCCGGAGTTTCTGAGCCTGCTGAAGGCCGGGACACCGGTGGAGCACGCCTACCGCGTGCTGCATTTTGACGAGCTGATGGGCAGCGCGGTACAGGCCGCGGCCGCCAGCACGGAGAAAAAGGTGGCAGACTCCGTTCGCGCAAAGGGCAATCGTCCCAACGAAAACGGCACCAACTCCAACAGCGCGTTCGTAACAAAGACGGATCCCTCAAAGCTGACAAGGGCAGACTTTGAGGAGATCGAGCGGAGAGTGGCAAGAGGCGAACGCATTTCGTTCTGATACCCCACGGCTCCGCTGCGATATGCTGAAAGGAGCTATGAAACTATGATGAATACCATTTGTGACCTGTACCTGATGCCGGTGGTGCTGAACCTGTTTGACGGCAACACCAACACCACCCTGGATGCCGGTTTGTCCGACGAGATGAAGACGTATTACTCTACGCGTCTTATCAATCTGGTCGAGCCGGAGCTGATCCATGACCAGTTTGGCCAGAAGCATCCCATCCCCAAGAACAGCGGCAAGACCATCGAGTTCCGCAAGTACGACAGCCTGCCCAAGGCGCTGGTGCCCCTGACCGAAGGTGTGACCCC
>OGQB01000800.1_pt1 | contig 30581 bp, 30 predicted proteins | sample 1553071 | NCBI WGS metagenome assembly OGQB01 (sample SAMEA2580284, study PRJEB22360) | human gut metagenome | biome: human gut; feature: human-associated habitat; material: faeces | place: Denmark | collected 2008/2010
CTCATTATACATCAGAAAGTTCTGTACGATATTTTTTTATGAAAAAAGTTGTAAAAGTAAAAGCACCGAAAGAAGTTGCTGAAGCTTATAAAATGATTAAGAAAAAGATTGATTATCCTGTATTATTGCAGGATAAATGGGCTTTTGAAGATTTCCTGCAGTTGAAAGAAAAAATTGATATCATGCTTACGATAGAATCCTTTTCAGCTCCAGGATATATTAAAAGAGATGATAGCATTACTGTATATGTTGAAGAAGCACTTTTGGATCAATTAAAAGAAAGAGCAGAAGAACTTGGCGTTAAAAGAAATACTATAATGATCCAGGCAATTAAAAATTATTGTACTTATCATGGAAAAGAGATAGGCATTAAATTTGATTGGTCATTTTGAATTGTATACACAATTCTGATGTGAGAAGCAATTTAGGTATGATGTGAAGAGAAAATAGAGGGTAGAATAACCTTCAAAAATAAATTGTGTCTGAATTGTATGGAATCTATTATGACAAATAGTTATTTGTCGTATAGATTGGAAAAATAAAAATATGGGGAAAAGGTACGAAAGAGTATGGTATATGGCTATGCAAGAGTTTCTACACGAGAACAAAATCCGGATCGGGAGATTATCGCAATTAACCGGTTTTGTGACAGCAGAGGTATAGCGAAAGTTAAAGTATATGTAGACAAAGTTACTGGGAAAAGTATAAAAAGGCCAGAATACCAAAAGATAAGACGAAAGATAAAAGCCGGAGATTCGCTGATTATTCCTGAGATGGATCGATTGGGTAGAAAAAAAAGATATTTTAGCGGAACTTGCTTTTTTTAAGAAAAAGAAAGTAAGGGTACTGATTTTGGAAATTCCAACTACGTTGATTGATTATGAATCACTTGATAACTGGATGGCAGAATTTATGATGGACATGATCAATAATCTGCTATTGGAAGTATTTGCAGCTTGTGCCGAGTTTGAGATGGAGAAACGTGAGAAGAGGCAGAGGGAAGGATACGAAGCCCTGAAAGCAAGAGGAGAATGGGATAAACTGGGAAGACCAGTCAAAATGACGCAGGAAGAATTTCTGAATAAGTGGGATCAGAAGGGAAAGAATGTAACGGATAAGGAATTTGCAGAAAGTCTTAATATATCAAAAGGAACATTGCAGAGCTATAAAAAGAAATATTTGAAAGGGAAAAAATGAATATATGGCATTAATTGATAATGAAAAATTATATGAAAATATAGAAAAAAAATTAGAACTGATAAAAGCTGCAAAAGAGCAGCCAGTAATTATGAAGCCATTTATTAAGGATTTTGCTTATCGCTTTTGCTGGTCCAGTAATGCTTTGGAAGGAAACACGCTGTCTCTTGATGAAACAATCTGTTTGATTGATTATGATGAAGTAAGATCGGGTCATACATACACGGAATATCAGGAAGCGAAAAATTTGTATAAAGCAATTAAAAAGCAAATGCTTCCATTGCAAAAAAGAGAGATTACAGAAGCTTGGATCAAAGAAGCAAATGGGGAAATTATAGAAACGGATGGAAACTATAGAACGGGATCGGTATATATAGGGAATTTAGTAGAAGCTGTTTACTATCCACCAAATGCAGATAACGTTCCAGAATTGATGGATACGTTTTTGAAAAGTGCTAATTTTGAAGGAACTTCAGTAAAAGAAAGTTTAGAAAAGATAGCATTGACTCATATTCAATTTGAACGGATTCATCCTTTCAAAGATGGGAATGGAAGGGTTGGACGTATGATTTTGAATCAGCAGTTGATTAATAATGGGTTACTCCCTGTTACATTTAGTGCTAAAGGAAAATATAGGCAGGCATTCCGGATTTATGATAGAAATAAAGATACATCCAGTATTGTGCATATTATAGGAAAAGCTCAGGAAGAAGCTATTAGCAGAATTACACGGTTAGATATTTCTCTAAAAAAGAGCTTAGATATTAATAAGGGAGAACAATTTGAGTGGTGAACACTCTTGATATGTAAAAACATACGCTGCAGAGATTTAGTTTATAACAAATGATTTGGGATAATAGTTTTATCTTCTTTTTGTATGTTTTTAATTGTGTGAGGATTAGAGGAGAATAAAGATAATGGGAAAAAATGTAGACTTATGTGATAAGCTGAGGGATCGAAGATATCCCAATAGCAAAGAAAAAAGATTTGTGCGTTGGAAAAAATTTTTTTCTTTGCTTCTAAAAATTATAATTATAATTGTTTCTGCTCGTATGTTAGGTGCAATATTGAGCGTTGAAAATTCAGTAGTAATTGAAGATACAGTAGTGTCTTTTATTTATCAATTTATATTTCGAATACTTGTTGCATTCGGTGTTGGTATTATAATAATATGTGGATTCCTTTGCATCAGGTGTTGCAGACAAAGCATCCCTCTTTTTTATCCAGTGTGTCGTAAAACCCCTTGCTTTAGCTATGGGGATATAAGACACTTCCATCGAATTTACGCAAGTAATTGAAGATGGAACAAAATATCCTTGTATTAGATTAAAAATGGCATATAATACATATATGAATATTACATATAAATCCAATAACAATGTAGTCTATTCTTGTAAATACCATGTTGTTTGGTGTCCTAAGTATAGACGCAAAATCTTAACAAATGGAATAGATACTAGATTAAAGGAACTTCTCCTTGAATATGCTGCAAATATTTCTGTAGACATCATGGAAATGGAAATCATGCCGGACCATGTACACATACTCATGGAAGTAGCCCCTCAGTTTGGTATTCACAAAGCAGTTAAATCATTAAAAGGATACACTTCCAAAGTTTTGAGAAGTGAATATCCGTCATTGAAAACAAGAATGCCATCACTGTGGACAAACAGCTATTTTGTATCAACTGTTGGTGGTGCTCCGCTTGATGTAATCAAGCAATATATCGAAAATCAGAAAACATCGCAAAGACAAAAGGATAAATTAGGATAATGCAAAAAGGTGTTAAATTTAGAATCGATCCGAATAAGGAACAGCAAACTATCATCAATCAGACTTTAGGGTGTTGCAGACTAATCTATAACAAAGCTCTTGCCATGCGTAATGAAGCGTATCAGAATGGCAATAAAATTGGCTATTCACAGACTTCTGCAATGCTGACAGGCTTAAAGAAAAGTGATGATTTTGCATTTCTTAAAGCGGTAGATTCTATTGCTTTACAACAGTCCTTGCGTGACCTTGACAGAGGTTTTGTAAACTTCTTTCAGAAACGTGCAAAACATCCACAGTTCAAAAGCAAGCATAGTCATCATCAATCCTACAGAACAATCAATCAAAGCAATAATATTCGCATTGTTGGGAAATATATCAAACTTCCTAAGTTGGGATATGTCAAAGTCCGCCAATCAATGGAAGTAGGTAAAATCAATAATGTAACCATTGAGCATACTCCCACAGGTAAGTATTTTGCAGTTCTGAATATAGAATTTGAACCACAGCCAATGAATAATAAAGGTGGTAAGGTTGGTATTGATGTAGGTATTAAAGAATTCTATTCCGACAGTAACGGAAATGTGGTATCTAATCCTAAATACCTTGAAAAATCAATGCGTAAGCTCATGCGTGAACAACGAAAATTGTCACGCAAAGAAAAAGGTTCAAAAAATCGCAATAAACAGCGTGTTAAGGTTGCCTTAGTCCATGAAAAGATTACTAATCAGAGAAACGATTTTTTACAGAATGAATCCACGAAGCTGATTCGTGAAAACCAAACCATCTGCATAGAGGATTTGAAAGTAAAAAACATGATGCGTAATCATAAACTGGCACAGCACATTGGCTCGGCATCGTGGTCTAAGTTCTTTGATATGCTCACATATAAATCTGTCTGGTATGGGAATGACATTGTAAAAGTGCCTACAATGTATCCAAGCAGCCAAACATGTTCCTGTTGTGGATTTAAAAATCCACTTGTAAAGAATCTTGCAATCCGTAAATGGGAGTGTCCGGAGTGCCATACAAAGCATGATAGGGATACCAACGCAAGTATCAACATACTGAATAAAGGACTGCAAATGCAGTCAGCATAGTAAACATAAAACAATAGAACATATGAACTGCACCGTAGGGCATACGGGAACAGTATAATCTAGCTTGTAGACACTGTGTAAGACATTGAGATACCGAATGGTATCAGCCAATGCAGTAGTGGTTGAAGCAAGAATCCCCCTGCTTTAGCTGTGGGGAGTGTCAAATGACAAATGTCTCACAGGAAAAATTTATACGAGACGATTTTATTTATGCATTCGACAGAACAAATATTGTTGTAGAAATAGTTCCATCGATGTATAACATTGAACCAGAGGCAACATATGAAGAATTTGTTCGATTATTTAATAAAAGAAGTTGCTATGTATTAGATGAAACGATCTACGAATGTATTAATGTATTTTCGCAAGAAAGTGGAAAAAGAATCAAAGGAGATATTCCGAGAGAACTTTTAGAGAAATTATTTGAAACGATGAAAAAGGAAAGACCTAATATACCGGTGACAGAAATATGTATTATGAATATTCCGTGTAACAGATATTTTGTGTTTAATAAGGGAATGGAAGCAACCGGTCTTGAAATCTATTCCTTTTTGGATTCCATAGAATTTCTACCGCAGCCAGACTGGTATAATATCTTTTGGTATGCAATTTATAAAGGGGAAATAGGTCATGAAGCATTCATTGGATATAACATAATTCGTAGAGACGATTGCGAATTGAAAAAAGTTGATAGGTGGAGAACGTTAGGGACTTTATATAAAGGGAAAACTGCGGATAATGATTATTTTAATATGAATGGAAAGATTCGGATAGTATTACTTTCTGAGGCAGAGTACAATGAAGAATTGGAGAAAGGCTATGCGGATATGCAGGCTGGGCGGACAAAAAATGCGAAGAAAGCCTTTGCTGACATTCGCAAAGATTATAGCTTATGATATATGAAGTAGAAGTATCCGAACAGTCTGAAAGTGATTTGAGAGGAATTTTTGAATATATTGCTTTTAAATTACAATCGTTGGAGCGTTATCAAAAATATGTTGAAGTGCAGTTTAAAAAATCAGCATTTATAGTGTGTTTGCTGTGACTTTTAAAATAATATAAATATATGAGATCATATCTTGACATTTTTAAAAATCTAACCTATTATAATTATAAGAAAGCACTGGGTTGCACATGGAGCAACGGAAAATCCATGGCGATGCTATTGCGATCATATCAATATAGCGATCCGCGTGATACGGTGTCGTGAAGACAATATCATATCCAGTATGAGGATTAAGGTCATATGCTATTGTTTTGAAAGTTAAAAACTAACAAAACGAACGCCAGTGGTAATTCTAAAGGGAAGCGGATGCTTCCCTTTTTACATTTGGAGGAAACCTAGTGGGAAAATCACAAATAATAAGAAAAATCCATAGTGCAGCTATAAATTATAAATCGTATTTTGTTGGAAATACCTATATGTTTGTATATGAAGGAAAATATGTTGAAGTGCAGTTTAAAAAATCTTCATTTATGCATTTGACAGGGGTTGCATCAAATTTAAAATCCGAAGACTTTTATCCAATGCGTCATAAAAATACTTGATATTAGGAGAGAAAAATAGATGAGAAGGTTATCAAATGGAATGAAAGTAAAAATTAAAAGTTCTAAAAAAGAATGGGGTATTTATGGGAAACCATGGTATGCAGAAAATGACCGTTCTATAAATAATCGAGTGACGAAAGCCTATGATGAAAGAGAAACTTGCGTTGTCGAAAATGCACATATAGGAAAATGTGATTGCAATGCAAATAGTAACGAAACATGGATTTGTGATTTGCGTACAAAAAATGGTGACAAATTGATAGGATTTGCAATTTGGGAATTAAAAAGAACTTTATTATAAGCAGTATGAGAACCTACCGGATTGCAAGGAAGAAATTCGTAGAAAAGTACACGGAACTTCTGCAGGTAACAGGCAGGACACTTCAAAAGTATATGAAATTCCTGAAGCTGTACTTTTTTGTAGGATTAAAGGAAGGAATGTATTATATTACGCTTCGCAAGCAATTCTGCAGATCTGTAGCAAAGACAGAAAGTGATCAGGTAAACCGGCATCTGTTGGATACCGCCTGCAGGAGAAACCGGATCAAGGAACCGGATGAAAGAGAAGCTGCGGATATCCTGGCTGTGATCAGCAGATACATGGAAGCACTGGTAGCTTTTCGTACATTCAGAGGCGATGATGAGTAAAAGTGATGATAAGCAAAAACAAGGGAGGAAACAGCATGTATAAAGCATCAGAAGTAAATTCAGACGATATTGTAAAAGCTTTGCTAAAAAGTGAATTGGGCTTTTTACTGCTTCAATCTGATAATGAATGCAAAAATATGTATGATTTACTGTCAGAAAAAAGTACATACGAGGACAGACTTGGAGTGTTTGGCTACAATACTCATGTAACGTATCGCTTATTTCCACTTATGTATCATAAACCGAACGAAAATGAAAGTGATATTTCAAAAGCAAGAGCAAATGCACTTTACAATATATTCGCTCGTTGGACAGATAAGGGATATAACAAACATCACGCAAAAAGTCCATTTGGTTGTAAAGCATTTATTAAATATACTGAAGAATTAGAATGGACAAATGCAGATTATATGCTGCTGTTAATTGAACCAATTAATTAACTATGGAAAACAAAACAAATAAGCTTATCTAACAATATTTCCGTGCAACGGACGGGGCGCAGGGGTAGAATGTAATCACCGTGATTAAATCATGCTATTTACATAATATCAATAACAAAAATAATATATATAAGTTATGTAATTAGCAGAAATTTCATAAAACGGAAAGAAAAAGTAAAGAAATATTAAAGAAAAATGCTTGCCTCTTGCTTTGATATTGCATATAATATAAGCATGAAAGGAGTGGTGTTTATGGCACAGGCAGTTAATGTAAATTTTAAGCTGGACGCAGATGTGAAAAAGAGCATGGAACAGGCTTGTTCCGATATGGGGCTTTCCATGAGTGCGGCGTTTACTATTTTTGCCAAAAAAGTAGGCAGGGAGAAACGTATTCCTTTTGAAGTTTCCGCAGACCCTTTTTATTCCGAAAGCAATATCCGTTATTTGGAACAGAAAATGGCAGAATATAAGGCGGGGAAAATCAAACTTGCAGAGCATGAACTGATAGAGGAGTAACCTATGCAGACAAAAATCATACAATGGGATTTTGACGCATGGGAAGATTATCTTTATTGGCAGACGCAGGATAAGAAAATGCTGAAAAAGATAAATCAGCTTGTAAAGGATATAAGCCGCAATCCGTTTGAGGGCATAGGGAAACCCGAACCCTTGAAAGGAAATCTTACAGGGTTTTGGAGCAGACGTATTGACGGAGAACACAGACTTGTGTATGCGGTTGAAGATGATAAGGTTTTGATTTTCTCATGCAAAGGACACTATAACGATTAGAGGACGGGCAACCGCCCTCTTTTCTTCTTCCTTTTGCCGCTTAATTTCCCAACGGTTGGGGATTGCCATATATAAGTTGTTGAGCTATTAGTCAAGGATCAGATTGAACATTGACAACCAATTATATAATTGGTAAAATCTACCTAAAGGCAAAAAATTAAGAGATGATTGGGAGTCATCTCTTAAAGAAAAGATAGGTTACACATAAACAACTTATACCAAAATAACCTATTGCTTAATACCATGAAAACAAGCATAACTAGCAAGCACAACCAACAATCATAACTAGCAAGCACAATTAATTGGGTCTAGGGTCTACACCCGCAACTGCTATACACACCCGTTTTCATTTCTATGGAAAATAGTAACATACGGATAACTTTTTTTCAAGATGTAAAGTGAAAAAGAACGTGAAAGAGTTATGGAAATAGGCTCTATATTTCACATATGCTCTCTTTTTACGGTGAAAATAAAAAATGGAAGGGAGGTGGACACCGATGCAGCGTATCAAATTGGAAGTATTTAAGAAATTTTTTAAGAAGGATCTGACAGGAAATGAGATCGATTTCCTGATTGCTCTTACCTATGTGCAGGATAATAGAGGGATTGCCCGTGGGGTCTTTTACCGGGATATGATGGCTGTAACCGGTATGTCCACCCAGGCATTCTATGACTGTAAACGTTCCTTGGAAGAAAAAGGGATAATCTCTGTCCAGAGAAGAGAGCAGGATTATGATATTACATTGATTGGAAATGATTTTTCCGGATATACAGAGGAAGATTACCACCTGGGGAATGTAAAGTATATCAGAACAAATATGAAGTTGTTCCGGGATACAAACTGGAAAAAATTAAAGCCGACACAGAAATTGCTGGTGATGGATCTGGTCAATATCAATACTGCAAGCAATATGAGAACCTACCGGATTGCAAGGAAGAAATTCGTAGAAAAGTACACGGAACTTCTGCAGGTAACAGGCAGGACACTTCAAAAGTATATGAAATTCCTGAAGCTGTACTTTTTTGTAGGATTAAAGGAAGGAATGTATTATATTACGCTTCGCAAGCAATTCTGCAGATCTGTAGCAAAGACAGAAAGTGATCAGGTAAACCGGCATCTGTTGGATACCGCCTGCAGGAGAAACCGGATCAAGGAACCGGATGAAAGAGAAGCTGCGGATATCCTGGCTGTGATCAGCAGATACAGGAAAGAAATACGGGATAATTTCTGTGATGTAGTAGAGGTATTCAGGAAGATGCTGGAAGTCCTGAATGCAAATATACCGAACCGGTCAAAGTGGAAACGGAGACTGAAAGCTTCCCTGTACCATAAACTTCTGAGGGAAGAACTGGGGCTGGCATGATAAAAAAGAATAAGAGTCTCAAAATAAAAATGAGACGAAACAGGATAAGATCTAAGAAATACGCTTAGGTCTTGTTGTGGTTGAGAAAAAAGAAGAGAAAAAGGAACAAAAGAAAAAAAGCAGGAAAATTTTGTCCAGATCTGTCATCCGGATCAGGAAATTCCCGCTTTTTTCTTTTTTATCGTAATTTTCCATTCAAATTTTGAGGTAGTATATGATAGTTCATTCAAATTTCAGGTCAATGGAAATTAATATAATTCAAGAATTGAGGTAGATAATAGATATTCTATTCAAGTTCTGGGTCATGTGGATAAGCCTAAAAAGCCTGTAAATACAAGGAATAGCAGGATATCGGAAGAAAATTAAATCTTACTTTCTCTTAAATCCTTATTCTATAAAATCCATAGTTACCACAATTTATCCCAAAATCCAAAAAAAGGGGATTGCCCTATGGGCAAATACTTGTTAGTCGAATCAAAATCGTTATCAATAGATCTTCAAGTCATTCCAAATAAGAAAATACATAACAGTAAAGAAAAAATTATCTTGAAATATATGACAATCTAAGATACACTGATATCGAAGGACAGAAGAGTATACTTTTTTGTCCTTCTTTTTTTCTATCATACTTGAGCTATATTTTCAAGTATTTCTTTAAAAGTTATCATTTTTCAGCAAAAAACATTGAAAATATTTAATTTTTTTCAGGGAACAAAAAAGTATACTTTTTTATCCCTTTTCATCCTGTGTCGTTACCCCGGCACAGAAAATGTTACTCCCACGTTTTTCACATTACATTGAAAAATGATGGTTGCGAACATTTTTCTTTTGTATCTGGAGCAGCCAAACGGCTGCTCTTTTAATTCCCAACCATCAGGCCAAAACTGAATAGAGAATTGGAGATTTCATAATGGTATCAAAATTAATTATGATACCAAAATAGGTGCTATTCATAGCACCCTTGGATCTCAACGCAGTTGCAGGTACTGCGATAGAAAAACTGTAGCAGATTGTAAAGGAGCAGGATTGCATTTTACAATGTGTGGTCTTTGAGAAAATGTAAGCTTGCTTTTTGCCAGAAATTTACTATACTCTAATTAACGGGACTCATACTTTAAAAAAGAGAGGGAAAGACTATGAAATGGTTCAAGGAACATAAGAAGGTAGCAACCATCGGATTGGCAGGGATTTTTCTTCTTGTCCTGGTCCTGATCGGCTGTGGGGTCGCATTCAGCGGTTCAAGAAATGGATCAGATCAGAAGGAACAGGAAGCATCTGTAACAGATGAAAAAAAAGACACTGTAACAGAGGAAAAAAGTTCTGATACAGAAGTAAAAAAAGAGGATGCTGCGAAAGAGGATGTCTCTGAAGAAAAAACGGAGACCAAAGAAGAGGCAAAAAAAGAAGAAAAGACAGAAAAAAAGGATGATACCAAGAAAACCGGTACTGCATCCGCTACGGCTACAACCAAAAAAGATGAAGCGAAAGCTTCCTCCAGTAAGTCATCCAGCAGTTCCAGCACGAAGAAGACAGAGACAAAAGCAAATAACTCCAGTTCTTCCAATAGCAGCAAGCCGCAGCATACGCATACCTGGGTAGCCCAGACAAAAAGTGTGTACCATGAAGCAACCGGACACTACGAAAATAAGTGGGTGGAAGATTCCGCAGCTTGGGATGAAGATGTTTATGCAACAAAGGTGATCTGTAATTGTGGAGCAGTGTTTGATTCAGTTGAGGCATGGCTGCAACATACTGATGAAGGTTGTCATCAAGGATATTATGTGGATGATGTAAAGACTGGAACAGTCCATCACGAAGCCACTGGTCATAATGAACAGAAATGGGTGCAGGATTCCGCAGCATGGACAGAGACTGTTACTACTGGATATAAATGTAGTGGATGTGGAGCGACAAAATAAAAAAGCAGAAAAGAAAATAGAGAAATAAGCTAGGGAAAGACTTTGCAGATGCAGAGTCTTTTTTTCATACCCTAAATACAAAAAAGAAAGGAAAAAGTCATGAAAGTAGGAAAAAGACTAACCGCTTTCTTCCTGGCAGGGATGCTGATTCTGACCAGTAATGTGACTGGTTTTGCCGAAGAAACTACGGCAGATCAACAGCCGGAAGAAGCAAAAAGTACCTATCTTCTGACCGTAGATGCAGAAGATAGTACAGTAACCGTAAAAGGTGATCATGTTGAGCAGAAGACTGCATCAACTTATCAGATTGAAGCAGGAAGTGAGGTAGCAGCAAGCGTTGCTCCTACAGACGGAAAGGAAGTAAAGGAAGTCCGTGTCAATGAAGAGCAGCTGGATCTTGCAGATGGAACCGTTACCTTTTCCATGCCGGAAAAAGACAGCTTGCTGCAGGTAATCCTGAAAGAAAAAGAGCAGGCTGCCGAAGAAGCGGAAGAACCAAAGCAGGAGGTATCGCAGACAGAAGAATGGGAGCTTCCGGATGAGAAGGAATACCAACAACGGTTACAGCTTGCAAAGGCATTAGGCGTGGAAGACTGGCTGGATGAAGAGGGATGGCTGGATGATGGCTACTTTGCCGGAAAGAGTGATCTGGAATTAACAGAAAGCGGTGTAGTGCCATTGATTCGCAACAGTATTACGAATCCTAAAATGTCAAGAGCCGTAACTCTTTATAACAAAGTTACTTACAACAATATTTCCTCTGCAGAGTTTGCGGTAGACGGAAAGCTGGCCTTTTGCTTGGAGTACGCAAAGACAACCCCACCAGCAGGGACAGCAACGGGAACACCAACCGAGATTACAAATTCCGGAGTAAAAGCAGCCATGTATTATGGCTACAATGGACCGGCTGCAGCACAGTATAGTTTCAGCAGCACCTCGCAGGCCGTTCTGGTCACGGCCACACTGAGCAGCTACTACTACAGTGGACAGTCTCCGTTTTTAAGTGCAACCAGTGGAAATGCACAGAGTACCGGATTTACAGCTTTTTTTAACTTTGTCGAAGCACATAAGGCTTCCGTACCATCCTCCTTTAAAGCCTATGCGGTAAGTACGGGTTCAAATACCCAGCATTTAGGATATTGGACGTACGCACCAACCGGAACCATGTATCTGAAGACATCGGCTAATACAGCAATGACGGACAATAATAGCTGCTACAGTCTTGGAAACGCCGTCTACGGGGTATATTCCAATTCGATCTGTACTACAAAAGTAGGGACATTAATCACTGGAACAAACGGTGTATCCAATCCGATCTCGGTCAATGAGGGAACGTACTATGTAAAAGAGACCTCTGCTCCTAAAGGTTACAAATTGGATACAAAAGTACACACCGTAAAAGTAACCAGTGGACAGACAGCAGTCGTCAAAGTCCAGGATGCCCCGCTAAATGATCCATCTGCAATCGAACTGAATAAGATTGATGCGGATACCGGGGAAACCGTACAGGGTGCAGCTTCCCTTGCCGGTGCTCAGTTTACAATCAAGTATTACAAAGGACTTTATACAGAAGCAACTCTTCCAAGTACGGCAACCAGGACCTGGGTGATTGAAACAAAAGAGAGAACATTATTATCGGGAAAAGTATTGTATAAGGCAGCTTTTGACACAACGCACAAAGTATCAGGTGATCCGTTCTATACGAGCAATGGAATTGAAGTTCTTCCATTAGGAACGATTACGATCGAAGAGACCAAAGCTCCGGAAGGATATCTGCTTGATGGAGCTTATCTGCAGCCTGAAGGAAGTACCACCAAGCTGTCCGGCAAGTATGTAGCACAGATCACGCAGAGAGGTGATGCTGCAGACCTGAATGGTGGAAATGTATATAGCATGAATGACAAGGTTGTAAAAGGAGATATTGTCATTGCGAAATATGCAGAGAACAATGCAGAAGCCGGAAATGGATCATCCGATCTGAAGCGGCCATTAAAAGATGTGAAATTCCATCTGACCTCAAAGACCACAGGAACGGTTTATACCATCAAGACGGATGATCAGGGAATCGCATCCACCCAGCAGCTTTTGGAAGAAGACAAGCGTGGAAAAGAAGGGGCATTACCGTTTGATACTTATACGGTAACGGAAGAAAGTCCTTATGAAGAATATGACGAGGCAGATCCATGGGATGTTACCATTGATGAAAATTTAAAGACGTATTACTACATCTTAAGAAATGACACCATTGATGCCCCGATCAGTGTAGTCAAGAAAGATGCAACAACCGGAAATGTCATTCCGGTTGCAGGAGCAAAATTCCAGATTTTGGATGCAGAGAAAAATGTCATTTCCCTGACCGTCCCTTATCCGTCCAATAAAAAGATGGATACCTGGGAGACAGATGAAACTGGTTCTTTCTATCTGCCACAGAAGCTGGAATATGGCACGTACTATTTACGGGAAGTAAAAGCCCCGGAAGGATATCTGTTAAATACGGAAGAGATCCAGTTTAAAGTTACTGCAGAACGGGACTGGGAGAATCCACTGGTCGTAGAATGCGAAGATGTTCCGGCCATGGGAAAAATTCATCTGAAAAAGACCGACAAGGAATCCGGGGAAGCACTTGCCGGAGCAGTATTTCATGTAATTGCTGCAGAAAATATCACCACCCCGGATGGCACGCTGCAGGCTGCAAAAGATGAGGTCGTAACGACACTGACAACCGGATCAGATGGAACTGCTACTAGTACTGCATTGCATTTCGGAAAGTATAAGCTGGTTGAGACCAAAGCTCCAACTGGTTATGTTGCATCTGAAAAGAGCTGGAATGTCACCCTGTCATATGCGGATCAGGAGACAGAGATTGTTACAGAAGACATAACGGTTACCAATACTCCAAATGAAGTGAAAGTGAAAAAAGTAGATGCAGATTCACAGGAAGCACTTGCCGGAGTAGAATTTCAGGTTTGGAAAAAAGGAACGTCTGCGAAAGATACCTATACAACCGGAGAAGACGGAACCTTTACCGTCAAGAGACTTGCTCCTGGAACCTATTGCATCCAGGAATCCAAACCGGCACCGGGATATGAGCTGAATGAAGAGATTCAGGAGATTACTGTTAATGCAGATGGAACATTCGGTGGTGAAACAACTACAACCGTAACCTTTACAGATAAAAAGACAGTGATCACAGAAACCAATGCGATCTCAGCCGATACGCTGGGAAAAGAAGGACTGCCAAAGACAGACGCTAAGATTACCGATACTGTTTCAATGCAGCACCTATATAAGAGTGGACAGTATAAGTTAAAAGCCCTATTAAAAGACCAGGAAACCGGAGACTCCTATCTGGTCAATGGAAAAGAAGTGACAGCAGAAAAAAACTTTTCTGCAACTGCCTCTGCTATGAATGTGGACGTTCTGATCACTGCCGATCTTTCCAATGCAGTAGGAAAAAAACTGGTCGTATACGAATATTTATATCAGATTGTGGACGGAAAAGAATTTCTGATCTCTTCCCATGAAGATATTCATGACGAGAAGCAGACGATCACGATTCCAAAACAGGAGATCCGGACTACAGCAAAAGATAAAAATACACAGAAGTCCGAAGGCATTGCTAAGAAAGATGCAACGATCATTGATACCGTAAACTACAGTGGCCTGATCGTAGGTCAGGAATACACCGTGAAAGGTGTTCTGATGCTGAAAGGTACCAATGAACCATTGTTAGTGAATGGAAAGAAAGTCACAGCAGAGAAGACTTTTGTTCCGGAAAAATCTTCCGGATCCGTAGATGTAGAGTTTACGTTTGATGCATCCGCACTGCAGGGAGAAGCAGTCGTTGTATTTGAACATCTGTACGTGCAGGATGTTGAAGTGGCCTCTCATACCGACATCGAAGATCAGGGACAGACTGTGGACTATCCTGAACATGAAATTAAGACCACAGCAAAAGATAAGGATACACAGAAGTCCGAAGGAATCGCTAAAAAGAATGCAACGATCATTGATACTGTAAGCTACAGTGGCCTGATCATGGGGCAGGAATACACCGTGAAAGGTACCCTGATGCTGAAAGGTACGAAGAAACCACTGTTAGTGAATGGCAAAGAGGTCACCGCAGAGAAGACCTTTGTTCCGGAAAAATCTTCCGGATCCGTAGATATAGCGTTTACGTTTGATGCATCCGCACTGCAGGGAGAAGCGGTGGTTGTATTTGAACATCTGTACGTGCAGGATGTCGAAGTGGCAGCCCATACCGACATCGAAGATCAGGGGCAGACTGTGGACTATCCTGAACATGAAATTAAAACTACAGCAAAAGATAAGGATACACAGAAGGCTGAAGGAATCGCAAAGAAGAATGTAACGATCATTGATACTGTAAACTACAGTGGCCTGATCGTAGGACAGGAATACACCGTAAAAGGTGTTTTGATACTGAAAGGCACGAAAGAACCACTGTTAGTGAATGGAAAAGAAGTGACAGCAGAGAAGACTTTTGTTCCGGAAAAATCTTCCGGATCTGTAGATGTAGAGTTTACGTTTGATGCATCCGCACTAAAAGGCGAGTCCGTGGTTGTATTTGAACATCTGTATGCAGATGGAGTAGAAGTTGCTTCTCATACTGATATCAACGATAAGGGACAGACCGTAACATACAAGCTTGGAAAACTGAAAGTTACCATGCCGAACCAGAAGAATAGCGGTCTGATCACTGCATTAAAAACTGGCGATATGCTGACCGTAACACCGTATATTGTGCTTCTGATGCTTGCAGGAGCAGCAATCCTTGTACTTGCAAAAAGAAAAAAGAAAGAGGTTATAGATGAAAAATAAATGGAAAAAAGGGATTCTCTTTTCTTTTTTATCGCTGTCAATCATCACTTCCCCACTGCAGGTTTTTGCAGCGGGGAAACCCCTGACAAAATCGGTCACGATTGTAGCCGATTCAAAGGAATATAAAAAAGAAGCGGAGAAAAATTTTCAAAAGAAGATTACTGAAAACGGGAAGAGTTACGAGCTGGCTGATATCGCCTATAACATTGTCGATCAGGAATACACGGAGACTCTTACCAAAACAGTAGAAATGCAGAGTGAACCTCATCTGACTATGGAAGAAGGAGGGATCACCTATGCTTTGATATCAAAAAATAAAGAAGAGACGGTCAGGCAGGCTGCAGCAACGCAGACCGTGACTGGCTGGGATGAATACGACCATGCAGTGACGGCTGCAAATGTTCCGTCAACGAAAGTGGTTCATGCGAAAAATGACGTGACCGGAGAAATGGAAGATGTCACCTGTTCTCTGACCGGCATCACACAGACCGGGACAAAGACGGTCACAAATACCATGTCCTTAACTTTCAGTGATTATGATGCCTCCTATTATGAATGGAACGGTCATCTGATTCCAAGAAACGACAGTACTCCGGCATTATCCGGGTATGAAAATGAATTATTAAGCAGCGTAGGGGCTGCATCCGGAAGCCGGATCACCTCGATCAGCTGGGCTGGAAGTCCTTATACAGGAGCCAATGGGGTTGTGTATCGGGATGCAACAGCAAACGTAGAACAGCAGATACAGGTGTACCGGGCAAATTATTCGGGAGCGATCACAACCCCGGAAGAAAAAGAAGTGATCTATACAGCAACTTACTCAGCTCCGGATCAGGATGGATCTGTTGAATATAAAGTAGTTGCGACTGCAACTTATAATCCGGTATCTTCCATGGTTCCCATGGTTGTAGCCGGAGTGGGCATCCTGATCTTCATCTTTCTTGTTGTTGCAGTCTTATATATTTTGCGGAAACGGAAAAAAGAGAAGCCTGCAAATACTTAAAAATAAAAGAATTTTACATAAAAAGGAGAACGAAAATGGCCAAATTTTTTAATGGACTTCAAGCACTGGCACAGGAATATCAGCCTTATGTGTTAATTATAGCAGCAATCATGATTATTGGATGTTCTGTATTGAATATGATGCCAGGAGAAGAGAACCGCTCGAAAGCCCGAAAATGGATTCCTAATATTTTGATCGGAATTGCAGGTGTTATTCTTGCATTTACCATCGCAACAGAATGGTTCGCAAAATTTTAAATGCAGTGAAATACATAGTTTGTTTCCGGGTGCTATTAATAGCACCTGGAAGAAAAAGGAGCTTTTGAATGAAAAAAATGGCAAGTGAAATTGAACTATATTATAGCGATGTAGTGGCTGGAGAAGCCTCGATCCAGGATCCGGAGTGCTATCAGATTTATCGGATTGATGTTTCACAGGGACAAATCGTCCCTTTGGATGAAATTGTATTTCCTACAAGAGAAGAAGCTGCAGAACAGATTCGGGAATATGGATTTCTCCAACTTTCCTATCCAATGCTGCAGGACGAATTAAGACGAATGAGGTATCTGTTATGGAAGATAAACGCATCGTAAGAAGCAGTAACAGCCATACGTTACGAACGCAGAAGATTCTTTCCAATAAGAAAGTGATCACTGCAATATTGATCCTGGAGGATTTCTTATTATTGGCTGTTTGGAACATCCTATTAAATTTTTTTGGAAATCTGATCACAACTTTGAAATTCCATCAATCCATAGATCACCAGCACATGATTCAGGTGTGGTTTTATACCGGTCCAGGTGCATGGAAATTTTATATTATTTTCGTGATTTTTGTAGCCGCCTTCGATGCACTACAAGCTTACCATATTTACACTTCCTTTTCGGAAAAAGATATTAATGTGGGACAAAAGGGAACGCAGCGTTGGACTACAACAGAAGAAATTATCCAGCAGTACAAAGAAATCCCGGACAGAGATCTTCCATACGACGGAGATCCGGGAATCATCATTTCCAGGATAGGAAACAAGCTGTATATTGACCCTTCACCGGTGAATAACCTGATTTTTGGTATTACCCGTTCAGGTAAAGATGAAATCTATGTAAACCCATCGGTAGATGTGTATTCCAGGGCAAAAAATCAGCCTTCTTTGATTATTGCTGATCCAAAGATAGAAACTTACCGGGTTGCAAAGAAAATTTTAGAGCAGCGAGGGTATCTGGTCTATCTTCTGAATCTGGACGATCCCTTGCACTCGATGGGCGATAACCCATTGGATTCAGCCATTCAGTATGCAAAAGCCAACGAAAATGCAAAAGCAATGGCTGTAGCTCGTGCCTTTGCATTTTCCATTTTTCATTCAGATGCGGAAAAGTCTGAACCGATCTGGGCCAATACGGCAACCGATCTCTTTACGGCTCTGATATTGGCACATATCACGGATGCATTAAAAGAGGATGAAGTCGAAAATGCCAGAAGGTATGCAGCTTTTCTGGAAAAGCAGAAAGAATACCTCTATCTCACACCGGAAGAACAGAAAGTGGCAGTAGAAGATTATGCAAAGGCGATCTCAGAAGGAAAAGATATCACGGTTCCTTCCATTTTAACGATCCCAACCGAAGAATCGTTCTGGTATTTATACGAAAATGAAAAAAAGATCAATATTTATAGCATCATCAACCTTTTTACACATTTAGTGCGAATCAAAGATGAAGAAAATCCAAATGTCTCCCAGTTAGATTATTACTTTAACAGCAGAGATGATATGGATATTGCAAAACTAAAATATGCAACCATTGAAACTTCTTCTGATCGAACCCGTGGAAGTATTTACACCAATATGCTTTCGCAATTAGGAGTTTTCATCGATGAAAACATCGCAAAAATGACGGCTGAAAGCACGTTGAACTTGAAGGAGATTGGATTTGGGGAGAAGCCGGTTGCAATCTTTTTGGGAATCCCCGATTACGATAAAAGTAATCACTTTATTGCAAGTACCTTTATCCGTCAGGTGTATTACGTGAATGTGCAAAGTGCAGTCAGAAAAAATGGAAAATGCGACCGGAAAATCAAATTTATTTTGAACGAGTTCGGAAATCTTCCACCGATTGAAGCAATGGAAGAATTGATTACCGTCGGAGCAGGAAGAGGAATCACCTTTGATTTATATGTTCAGTCGTTCCAACAGCTTACAAAGTTGTATAAAGATGATGCAGCAACCATCCGGGACAACTGTGGTAATAAAATTTATATTAAGTCAACCGACAAGGATACTCTGGAAGAATTTGTTCAGATGCTCGGAAATGAAACCATCATTGACGTGCAACGAACCGGGGAACGTTTATCCTTTGACAAGCATATTATGGAATCTTCTGCTGAATTGTCCCTGCTGAATTTAAACCAGCTTAAAAACCTGATGGAAGGAGAGGTTGTGATCGATCGTACCATGAAGCGTAGGGATAATCAGGGAAACCATATCACTCCTTACCCGATATTTAATAGTTTCGAGAATGGGAGAAGATTATTATACCGATATGAATATTTGCAGGATTCATTTCCGGATGCAGATTCCATTCCGCTTTATTCCGTGTTGACAGAATCCAGGGAACATATTGATTTATCAGATCGAATCCTGGATTACAAAAAATTTACGCATGGAGCAGGACAATCTGTCCCTGTAATGAAATTTCAAGACCTTGAAAATTACCAACGTATCTGTGAAATTTTAAGCAAGGTATTGGGAGAAAATTATCAGGAAGAGTACTCCATCAATGGAAGTATTAACATCCCTCTGCTTTCGTCACTGATTGCAGAGAATCGTTATATCCCTGAAGAAATTCGGATGAGTATTCTGGGGCTGATCGAAAGCGAGGTGGCATAATGACACAGGAAGAAATCTTCAAGATTCTGACAGAAAATGCACAGTATTTTGATAATAATAATATTTTTTCAATGGCTATCCGCTCCATCGAATGGCTCATTGTAAAATTTTTGAAATGGCTTGTAAACCAGTGCGAAACTTTATTTAGCATGACGATTGGATTAGTGGATTTCACTCACTATTCTTCTGTTCAGGATTTTTTAACAGAATGGCAGGGTCTGTTCGTAGTCCTGTTGGGAATCTCCCTGATCCTGATAGGCACAATGTATATCGTGAACTGGGAAAAGAAACCCACCTGGATTCAGCTTGTTCAAAATGGATTGATCGGATTCTTTTTCATAACCTCTTCCTTCTACATCCTTGGCAAGATCAATACTACTTTAGTCCAGGGAACGGATGCTGTCATAGAGACTTATGGTGATGAAGAAGGAAGTGGATCTGTAATTGTAAGGGACAACCTCTTTGATCTATATTACGCAGATCATCAATATGCCAATGGACTTGCAGATATTACAGACAAAGGAATGCCCCATTATGAGTCCCTGACTGATTCTGACATTGATCAGATTGACTTTACAGAGATCATGGATCCAGACAATAGCCGGTTGAAAAGTAATTCTACCGACATCCTCAAAAAAGAAGTCCTTTTTACGCAGGAAAACATTCCCGCTGAAGACCGACTGACAGACGTTACTTATGACTTTTTCGGCATTACCTGGCTTGGAAATGGTTATTACCGGTATACCTTCCAGTTTTTTACAGCCCTTATTACCTTTATTGCGTTCCTGATCATTTATATTATCCTCTCATACAAGGTGGTTCGCTTTGTATGGGAAATTATTATGGGACAATTTTTAGGAATTATTTATGCTGCCAATCTTACCAGTTCTCAAAAAATTTTAAAGACATTGGACTGTATCAAGAATGCATATTTAATGATCCTTTTGTCTACCATCTGCATGAAATTCTTTTTGCTCATGCAAACGTACTTAAATAGTGTAGAACCTTTTAAATCCCATGCTATTGTTCGTTGCCTGTTAATTCTGTTCAGTGCTTTTTCACTTGCAGATGGTCCGAACATGGTGGAAAAAATGACAGGATATGATGCAGGACTGAGTTCCGGATTTGGAAAGATGTACGCCCTGATGAGAGGTGCGTCAATGCCGTTACACTTAGGTTCCTCTATCGCTCATACCGGGATTTCCTTTGCACAACAGCACGGAATAAAAAATGCCATGAATAACATGAGCGAGTCTTTAGCTGGTGCAGATGGTCCAGTACAAAATGGAATGGATGCTGGTTTAAATTCTTCCGATTCCTCTGATTCTTCTGGAAAAGCTACAGGAGATGGTGAAAAGGGAGGCGACTTAAATCAACAGAATACTACCCAACAGGAAAATTCAATGAATCAAGACGTGAACTCTTCTGAAAATTCCATGAATGAAGCTTCCATGACAGCAGATTCAACTAATGAACTGGATCAAAATGCAGCTACACCGGATGATACCCAGATGGAGCAGTCTGGTGAAACCGACTCCATGAATCAAAGCAATCCGGATTCTTCCATGGGACAGGATTCCCACAATCCTTCCATGGAATCCCAAAATGAACCTGCAGATTCATTAATGAATCCTGCAATGGATGATTATGTAAATCAATCTCTGGGAGAGATGGAGCAGATGAATCCTTCCGGTAATATGGCAACAGATTCCAAACCAAATACAACCTATACCGGTGAAGGATTGAATCCATCACCAAGTGTTCATGGTTCTGAAAATTTAAGTACTGACCAGAATGTTCCACCAGATATTCCGTCCTCATCCAAGGATCTATTTTAACCTGTTTAGAATACAGTACTGCAGGGTGCTATTAATAGCACCCTGCAAGAAAGGAAGAAAATTATGTCCGAAAATCGTTACATTGTAACGCAGGAAATTAAATCTGAAGCACAGTATAAAAAAGGGTTTTACTCCAAAGATATTATGTTCGTGGTTGTTTTTATGATGGTATCGTATTTTCTTAAACCGCTCGTTGCGACCAAGTTACAATACCCTTTTTTAATTGGTTCCCTTTTGATTGCAGTCTTTCTGAGAACCCCTGCGATCTACAATAAAAAGAGAAAAACGCTGGACAGTTTAGTAATTTATATGAGGAGGGAAAATACCGTGTACCACCCAATCTTTAGGCAGAATAAAATTTCTGCCAGCGATCAGGATAAAAGAGGAAAAGTAGCATCTACGATTTTAGATTTGATAGATTTGCGTAATTATAATGAACAGCATCGTTGCTTTCAACGAAAAGATGGAAGTTACATTGATTTTTTTAAGATCAAAACCCGTGATAGGGGGAATACGGCAGAAAATGAAATTCAGTATGATATTTTGAAATTTTTAAAATTATTGCAGACTTATGAAGGTTGTCTGAAAATCGAATCACTGAATTTTCCAACTAACACTTCAAAGCAACAGGCTTACTATAAAAAGAAAATTGAAAACTGCAAAAATACCGCACAAAAAAGATGGCTGACGATTGCTCAGAAAGAGCTGGAATGGGTTGATCAGCATACAACGAAACGAGAATACTATCTGGTTTACTATGCTGACACCATGGATAAATTTGTAAATCTCAACCAACAGATCATCAATAAATTACGTTTAGGGCAATATGGGATGCTGGAAGAACTCTCGCAGGAGAAAAAGGAAGACATCTACTTTAAACTCTTCAACCCAAGTTCCATCATCCGGAACACCGCTTACGAAGAATAGGAGGCTGCCATGGCAATATTCAAAAAGAAAGACAAAAAAGAAAAAGAAATCCTCTTAGACCGTCGGCTTCTGTCCTATATCCAGCCGAAAGGTGGCATTACATACCGGGATGAGAAATTTATATCAACAGGAGATACTTATATCTGCTGTATCCATATTTACGAATTTCCCAAAACGATCGGGGATTTCTGGCTGGAAAAATTAATGAACATCCCCAATACGATCGCTATCATGGATATTTTGACAGAAGATACCGTACAGGTAAAAAAGAATATCAACCTGTCCATGAAGGAACAGAATGTACGTTACCGGGAGTCAAAAGATTATAGTGAGAAAATGGATGCCGAACAGCGGTTTAACGAAATGAAAGCGTTATATCAGGAATTGGAAACCATGGGACAGGTCCTCAAAAGTGTTGCAATCCGTATTTTTATCGCAGACCGAAATCGATATGATCTAGAAGAACGTTCCAAGGAAATCATGGATTCGTTAGAAGCTGATGGATTTAAAACTACGGTCTTCCTCAACGAGGGGAAAAAAGAATGGGCTGCTCTTGTAAAAAGCTTAGAAGAACAGATGCAAGATCCTTTTCATGTCCCTGGACAGGCTTTAACATCCAAACAGATTGCTGTCGGATACCCTTTCCGTTTTTCTTCCCTGGAAGATCCTTACGGAAAATATTTAGGATATACCGCCTGTGGTGGAAATGTGATCTTTTCCCCTTTTACCAAAACGTCTACCAGATCTTACTACAATAGCATCGTTTTTGGAAATATGGGATTTGGAAAATCGACCCTGCTGAAGAAGTTATTTGAACAGGCCGCCATGGTCGGTGATTTTGTCCGTACCTTTGATATCACCGGTGAATTTGCTCCGCTGACCATCGAAATGGGCGGTCGGATTATCAAATCCGGAGAAAAGATCATCAATCCATTAGAGATTTTGAAAGCTGCAGAAACCGAACAGTTGAGTTATCTTACGAATATTAAGCGACTCACCGTATTGTATAAATGTATGAATCCGGATTATACCATGCAGGAAATTACCATGTATCAGAATACCCTGAAAGAATTGTATCTTTCCTTTGGGATCGATACTGCGGGAATTGTGACCGGACTTCCTGCAAAAAGTTATCCGATTTTTTCTGATTATCTGCAGTTCCTAAACCAAAAAGCGGTGGAGTTAAGCAAGATGGGAGGAAATGCCCTGCAAAAACAGGTCATTGCTGCAGATATGCTCACCCTCAACCAGATTAAAAAGGTCATTGAAAGAATTGTAGATACCTATGGATACCTGTTTAATGGACACACAACTTTTGACAATATCGTAGATGAACAGATTGTCACCTTTGATATTTCCGGCTTGAAAGATCTGGAAGACAATGTATTCGATGCCGTCATGTTCAATATGCTCACGATGTGTTATGGAAACTGCGTCACAAACGGATCACTAATGAAAAAGAAGTACGAGCAGGGAGAACTTGCACTGGATGAAGTGGCACATACGCTGATTATTGCTGACGAGAGCCACCGATGGCTGAACTCTGAAAAACCGGATCTCGTCCATGAAGTCAATGTATATCAGAGAGAAGCAAGAAAATTTTTTGGTGGGACACTGTTTGCCAGCCAGTCGATCCGTGACTATGTGCCGGATGATACAAATAAGAGCGGCTTGACCGAAATTAAAACTCTTTTTGAGTTATCTCAATATAAATTTATTTTTAAACAGGACAGTAACGTTCTCCCCAAGCTTCAGACGATATTTAATTCTGAGCTGACTCCGGATCAGCTGCAACGTATCCCTTATTTGGAGATGGGACAATGTCTCCTGTGCATTTCAGGGGAACAGAATCTGGAATTTAAGGTCCATCTGTCTGCTCAGGAAAAGAAGTTGTTTGCTGGTGGTGCATAATGGGGAAACTAAAAAAATTATTAATTGGTGGAGGAGCAACGGCCGTAGCCGGAGCTACCGTATTGTTGATTTCCTGTGTAGGAATTGCATCAGCAGTAGCCGGGATTATTGGCGGTAACAATTCCTCTGATAGCAGTTACATAGATAATGTATCCATTATGGAAGGACTCCCTCCCTGGGTTACATCCGAAATTATTCTTACCTGTCTTGATCTTCAAGATAAATACGGAATATATGCCAGTGTAACCATTGCCCAGGCTCAACAGGAAGCTGGGGGAACCTGGGATGGAGCTTCACTGTATGATACTGCAGCGATTGATCACAACCTGTTTGGGGTCAAAGCAAGCGGTGGAACATCCCAATGGGAAGGAACTGTGACCTGGGACGGAACAGCCGGTACTACCGGCACTTACCGGCACTACGATTCCTATCCACAGGGGCTTAGAGACCGGGCCCGTTTATTATTAACTTCTTCTGCATATACGGAAATTGCCAAAACGGCCAATGAACGGAGCGGATCCGCAGCACAGTTGGAAGCTTTAAGCCGAAGTTCCTGGTGCGAAGGACAATACAGTACTCTGCAAAAATTCATGGAACAATACCAATTAACCCGTTTAGATTCTATGACAATGGCTACCTATCAGGCACAATACAAGGGAAATGGGGGAAGTGCTTTTACAGGGAGCTTTGTTTATTATAATCAGGCGGATGCCCCTTGGGGCGATCTACGCTATGTAGCAGGAGATCCAATCCGCAAAAGCGGGTGTGCTGCTACTTCCCTCGCCATGGTCTGGGCTACATACGGAAAGGATGCTTCTATTACCCCACAGACTGTGTTCAGCATCGGGAATAAAAACGGGGCATTAAGTAATGGGCTGTTGTCCCGTGGTGGCTGCGTCACAGCTACCAACAACGATCCAAAATTTGGCTGCATTGCCACTCATAGCTTAAACTGGTCGCTTGCTATGGATGCACTTGATAAAGGGGGTGCTGTTATGGTTGTAGGCACTGGAAAAGCCCCATTTTCCTCAGAAGGACACTGGTTTGTCATTATCGGATACAACGGTGGGAAAGCTTATCTTGCAGATCCCGGACATCGTGCGTGTACCTGGACGGAAATTGGCGGTAACAGCTCCGGGGAATCGTTGACCTATATCCAACAACAAACCCAGGACATGATCATATTTACACCACGATAGGAGGTTCTTATGAAAAATTTTATAGAAAACCATAAAAAAGGCATCGGAATTTTTTTTATTTTTATTGCAGTCATCTTTATGGCTTTTTACTTTCTGATCGCTGCTTATAAAAAAGCTCAGATTCCACCAGAAACACTCCGCACTCCTGAAGAAATTCAGAAATTGGAATCTGATACAGGAAATGATACAATACCGGATCAAAATGAAAAAGATGCAGAAAAAGAGTGGGATGGAGAAAGTGTCGGCCTTGATTTTGAACCTGTGGATCTCGGAAACTGTGATCTGAATCAAGAGGTCCGGAATCTGATCGATGATTCCGTTGCTGAACTATCCGAAGAAATGCAATGGTGGCTCTATGCAGATTATGGAATTGAAAATGTAACAAAAGTCGTATGGAATCAAATTGCTACCATCGACTACGAAGGAAAAAATATTGTACTGCAATACCATGTAGTTGCAAGTCAAAAATGTAACATTAAATGTATGTACTCTCAAAAAGATAAAACATGGAGTTTCTATAAATTCAGAGGTCAAGGAGATGATTAAATGGCACGATCTGTATATATCATGTGCGACGATTGCAATAAAGAATATTGTGTAAATCTGATTGAAAAAAATAAGAGTCTGAAACAGACTTCTTATCTTGCTGAAGCAGAATTTGTTCTGAAGCATGGAGATCTGTCTGATTTCCAAAAAAGACAATTAGAACTGGCCCGTCAATCTGGAAAAACCATCCTGACCCAAGCAGATCTTTCCGGGATCCATCCAAAAAGAGGCTTAAGAGCCAGAGAAATCAGTTATGACTTGGAATTATGATACTTCAGTAAAAAGAAAGGGAACAAATGAGTAATGCAAGAGCCAATGCTGCAGTCTATGATCAACGCAGACGCAAATTGAAAAAAAGAAATAAACGCTATTTTCAAAGAATAATGATTACACTGATCGCATTTTATGCGATCTGTTTAACATCGAAGATGTGGCTGAAAAATAATTATAAAAATATTGATATTACCCCGATTGGAAGCGTTGTAAGCCAAAACAACCGCGAGGTTACATTAATCAGTTGGAGCTATTGCAGGGATGAGCGGAAAATGGAAGTGCTGCTCGGAATATCAAATACTGCTTATGATGGGAATGATACCTATGAATGGTCCGCTGAAGATAAGGACGCTGGATCGTTAAAAGTAACCCCTATCATCGAAGAACGAAATTTTGTTGTGCTTCAGCTTACTGACCTTCCTTCCCGTATTACAGTCATTTCCTTAAGGATGGATCAGTCAAAAATACAAGACTTTGAGACGATTCGTCTGTATGCAGCACCGGATCGGAACATGAAAAGTGTTGCTGATATAAAAGTAAAATCAAAAGAAGAATATCAGATTCAGCAGATTCAATCCGAAATTGAACTTGCAAATGAAACGATTTCTGATTTAGAGGAAGAAATTCGTAAAAATAAATCTACGATCCGGAATTTAAATACAGCGATTAATGATGCTGAAAGTGATCTGCAATATCAGACTTCTTCCGAAATGGAAAGCACCAATCAAAAAATTTCTACGTTGAGAAGTCAGAAAAAGAATGCAAATGAAGCGATTGATACTGCAAAAAACAAAATTCAGGAGCTAAATGAAAAAATAGAAAACCTGAACAAAGAAATCGATTCTATCTCATCATCCGGGAGGTGATTTTTTGAAAAATAATGATATGGCGACATCAAAGCAGCTTGCTTATGCAAAACGAATTGAAGAAACTTTGGATGTTCAGATGCCATCCTCAATGGATCGCTATACTATTTCGCAATTTATTTCCGCTTATCATAAAGAATTTCTTCAGAAAGAACGGGAAGGAAATAAAAAAATTGAGTCAAGAATTAAAGAAGAAATTCCCATTGCGGATATCGCACGTGAAATGGGTTTTTCTGTTGTAAAAAAAGGCCGCTATCTTTCATTGAAAGAACACGATTCCGTAATCATCGATACAGAAAGGAATTGCTTCTGGAGAAACTCCAGAAGCGGCCGTGGATCTTCTATTGGCCGTGGAGGAAGTGTCATCGATTTTGTGGTAGAATTTTCCACTCTCGATTCAAAGGAAGCTACTCGTGACCTTGCACAGCGACTCACAGGTGTTTCTGTTACATTATCTTCACATAAAGTACCTGTTCAAAAAGCAACTTATGAAAAAAAGGAATTGGAACTTCCAGCTCCTGCACAACATATGCGGAACGTATTCGCCTACCTTACGAAAAGTAGATACATCGAACCGGATGTGGTACAGGAAATGGTGTCTCGAAAAATATTATATCAGGATCAACGGCATAACTGTGTATTCGTAAGCCGAAACGCTGATCAGAAGCCTGTATTTGCCTGTCTCCGTGGAACCAATACATTTCAACGGTTTTTAGGAGACTTAGAAGGCTGTGACTATGAGCATTGTTTTCATATTGACAACCAAGCCTCTAAACTGATCATCACCGAATCACCCATTGAAGCTCTCAGTTATATGTCCCTTCTGCAAAAAGCCGGGAAAGACTATCATCAATATGATTACCTGGCATTGGCTGGAACAGGCAAATATGCCGCAGCCATGTATCACTACCAGCAAAAAGGCTACGAGGAACTGGTGATTGGAACAAATAATGATGAAGCTGGAAGAATGGCGAATGCAGCAATTCACCAGCTCTTTCAGGAGATACCGGTAACTCTGGTCGACCAATATCCTGAACTAAATGACTGGAACGATGAATTAAAATATGTCATCAATCATGGATTCCGGACAGATTACATTCCTGAAAAAAAAGAGATAACCGATGCTTTGGAAGCTCGCCTGGATGCCTTGATGATGCCGGATACTGATGAACTGAAGCCGGAATGCCTCAACTTTTCCTCTCAAATGTTAGAGGAAGTAAATGTTCCGGTAGAAGAAATGGATTTGTATGTCGGTAACTACATAGATCGCAGCCGACAAAAAGATCCACAAGCCGGATTCAAAGAAGTTCTGCAAAAAGAACAAGCTTCTGGACGGAATCCAGGACATCAGATTCTTCGTAATTTTAACCAAAAACGCTTTTTTCGTACCGAAAAAACACTAGAATCTACCCTGTCAATTTAAAAGAAAATTCCGGGTGCTATTAATAGCACCCTCTTAAAAAGGAGGAAAAATGATAATATTTGTTGGTGATGAACTAAACGGATACTGGCTTAATGAAGTCGTATCCTCTATTGAAGAAGAAGTTATGATGATTCCGGAAAATCCGCATATAGCCCAGCAGATTAATGGGATCCTTTCGATATCCAACTGCACCTACATTGTATTCGATGTCTCGCAGTACATTGATCCATCTGAAGAAATAGCCGCAACGACTATGAAAATCTGTCAGGCTAATAATGCGACACCGATCATCCTTGCAAGCGGGTATCTTCCCAATTCGGAAATTATAGTGTCTCTGATTGCTCAGGATATACATTATTTTATTTTTGATTCCGAACAGGGAAAAATAAAAGAAGAATTTCTAAAATGCGTAAACGGATTTTACGCTGCCAACGGGATTGATCTAATTGAAAATCTCAAAGAGAATATCGAAACAGTCAAAGAACGAGTTAAAAATTCTATGCTGATCGGAATCGGAGGCATTAAAAATGGAATAGGCACAACAACTCAATGTCTGCAGTTGGTCCAATATATCCAATTTTGCGGGTATTCAGCAGCCTACATCGAAATGAACAGTACGTCCTATGTTCAACAACTATTTGCATCTTATGATGATTGTGAAATAGTGGATGAAACGCTTGGACATATTCGATATAAGAACATTGATCTGTTCGATAAGCAGGAGAAAATTTCTGACATTTTGCAACTGGGATATAATTTCTATGTCTATGACTACGGAGTTTTTACTTCTCCCGATTTCAACAAGACTTCTTTTCTTGAAAAAGAACTAAAAATCTTTGTTGTCGGCTGCAAACCGAACGAATTACATTTTACACAAAATGTATTACGCAGCCTTTTCTACCAGGACGTATGCTATATCTTCAATTTTACGCCAGAAGCCGACAAAAAAGAACTGTTAGAGATCATGGAGGAGAAAGCGGAACGGACTTTTTTTGCTGACTGGACAGTTGATCCGTTTACCTACAGCAATTCGGAAATTTATAGCAAAATTCTTCCGTTGGAGGTTCTCAGGCAAGAAGAACCGGTTAAAAAAAGTTTTTTTCCGTTTTTCAATAAAAAAAGGGGTATTTAAAAAAATTGGTTGGAATTTAGGAGGTAATACCATGATTAAAATCAAATCAGTTTAACAAAATGTCAAATTAGGATTTAGTGAGGTGAAAATCATGTATAAAGTATCAGAAGTAAATTTAACACCTAGTTTATCAAAAAGGAAGATGATATTAAAACAGATTTGTAAAAGTCAGATAAAATGGAAACTTATGATAGTAATTAGCATTTTGCTTTACTTTTGTAGTATTTCAATTATTATTGGATCAATAATCTTGTTAATTAGGTACCCTACTACTATCCTAATGAGCAATATTGTGTTTATATGTTATGCAATTTCCATAGGCTGTGTTCCGTTTTTTATTGCTTGTTCAGTGAAAAATACTGCTAATTATGAATGTGGATTTCCTTATAGTAGTTATGCAAATGGAACACTTTTGTTAAATGAACAATCACTGGAGTATATTTTTTGGCGAGTTGAACCACATGAGCCAGCAGCATACGGCAGTAAAAGAGCAGTATACAGAGATGAGGATAAATTTGTATATAAAATTGATAAACAAGCCATTTCAAAATTATCAATAAATGAGTTAGAAATATGTTCCATAAAAGGACAAGGACTGCTTGAAAAGCCGGAATGGGCGTGTGTGGATTATAAAAAATATAGTGATAAAATTGAAAGCTGCAAAAACTTTTCATTCATTCTTTCTTTTGAAGAAGCGGAAGCAAGCGAAAAAATTAAAAGATGGCGAATAAAGATGGATAATATGAATAAGCAGAAACCAATAGCAACAGATATATCTCAATGGAATAATTGTACGGAAATTATTTATAAGTGTCCTAGATGTGGACAAGAATTTCCAACCAAAAATTTAACATACCCAAAAAAAGAAAATAATTTTTTTTATTGTAGCAAGGAAAGGAAGATACAATGAAATATAAACAGAATCTTGTTTCCGGAATTAAAAAAGAGATTGCTTTTGAAAAAGAA
>OGQB01000809.1_pt1 | contig 30382 bp, 28 predicted proteins | sample 1553071 | NCBI WGS metagenome assembly OGQB01 (sample SAMEA2580284, study PRJEB22360) | human gut metagenome | biome: human gut; feature: human-associated habitat; material: faeces | place: Denmark | collected 2008/2010
GGATCTCGACCGTAATTATGGCGGAGTGACAGTACTATCTCCATATGAAGCAAACGAGAACAGTGATTGGTATACTGGTACTGCAAATGCAATTTACCAGAACATTCGCTATATCGACAGCTTTAATCCAGAGTATGTATTGATTTTAGGCGGTGATCATATTTATAAAATGGATTATCAAGTGATGCTTGATTATCATAAGGCAAACAATGCAGACGTTACGATGGCTGCTATGCCTGTTCCGATTGAGGAGGCAAGCCGTTTTGGCGTGCTGATCACAGATGATACAGGCCGCATCACCGATTTCGAAGAGAAGCCTGCACATCCAAGAAGCAATTTAGCTTCCATGGGTATTTACATATTTACATGGTCTGTGCTTCGTGAGGCATTGATCACAAATAAAGATATTCCAAACTGCGACTTTGGTATGCATGTCATTCCATATTGCCATAAGCGTGGTGACAGAGTATTCTGCTATGAATTTAATGGATATTGGAAGGATGTTGGAACACTTCATTCCTACTGGGAAGCAAATATGGAGCTGATTGATATCGTTCCTGTATTTAATCTGTATGAAGAGTTCTGGAAGATATATACTAAATCTGATAATCAGCCGCCGCAGTATATTGCAGATACCGCACAGATTGAGCGTTGTATCATAGGTGATGGCTCTGAAATCTACGGAAGAGTACGAAACTGCGTCATCGGACCAGAAGTTATTGTTGAGGAAGGCGCAGAAGTTTATGATTCCATTTTGATGCAGGGTGCTGTAATCAAGAAGGGAACAAAGATTTACAAGTCAATCATTGCACAGGATGCAGTTGTTGGTGAAAACTGTATGATTGGTGTAGGTGAGTATGCAGACAGCCAGTATAATAAGAAGGTTTACTGCTGTGATCTTGTAACCGTTGCAGAAGGCTCCGAAATTCCGGATGGCGTTACAATTGGAAAGAACGTAGCAATTGCCGGAAAGACCGCTATTGAAGATTATCCGGATGGAAATCTTGTAAGCGGCGGATACATCATCAAGGGAGGCGAGGAAGAATGAAAGCGATTGGTATAATTTTAGCCGGTGGAAACAACAAGAGAATGAAGGAGCTGTCATATAACCGTGCGATCGCTGCTATGCCAATGGTAGGAACCTATCGCAGCATTGATTTCGCGCTGAGCAACATGTCAAACTCCCGTATTCAGAAAGTAGCAGTTTTAACACAGTATAACACCGTATCCTTGAATGAGCATTTAAACTCTTCAAAGTGGTGGGATTTTGGAAGAAAGCAGGGCGGTTTATATGTATTCACCCCTACTATAACCGCTGAAAATAGTAACTGGTATCGGGGTACAGCCGATGCCCTGTATCAGAACCTGCATTTCCTCAAAGGAAGCCATGAACCATACGTGGTTCTGGCTTCTGGCGATGGAATTTATAAGCTGGATTATAATAAGATTCTGGAGTACCACATTCAAAAGCGTGCTGATATCACTGTTGTCTGCAAGGAAATGCCAGAGGGAGAGGATTTAAGCCGCTTTGGACAAGTGAAGGCAGATGATGACGGAAGAATCCGAGGCTACGAGGAAAAGCCAATGATTGAGACTTCCAGAAATGTTTCATGTGGTATCTATGTAATCAGAAGACGCCAGCTGATCGATCTGATCGAACGTTGCGCAGAAGATGACAGACATGATTTTGTGACCGATATTCTCATCAGGTATAAGAATCTGAAGAAAATCTACGGTTATAAAATAAAAGATTACTGGAGCAACATTTCAACAGTGGATGCATATTATCAGACAAATATGGATTTCCTGAAGCCAGAAGTACGGGAGTATTTCTTCCGGACACAGCCGAGCATCTATTCCAAGGTCAGTGATCTGCCGCCGGCAAAGTATAATCCGGGATCTATGGTTAAGAACAGTCTTGTGGCAAGCGGAAGCATTATTAATGGAACAGTCGAGAATTCGATTCTTTTCAAGAAGACATTCGTGGGGAACAACTGTGTCATTAAGAATTCTATTATTTTGAATGATGTCTATCTCGGAGATAATGTATATATTGAGAATTGCATTGTGGAAAGCAGAGATACGATTCGGGCAAATACACGTTATGTTGGTGAAAATGGTGTGAGAGTAGTCGTAGAAAAAAATGAGAGGTATGCACTTTAAGAGAAAATGGTGCAAAGGCTAGAAGAAAGGGGCTAGAAAAATGCAGATTACAGATGTACGCGTGCGCAAAGTAGCAAAAGAAGGAAAATTAAAGGCAGTAGTATCAATTACAATGGACGAAGAATTTGTTGTTCACGATATTAAAGTCATTGAAGGGGAAAAAGGACTTTTCATTGCAATGCCGAGTAAGAGAGCACTGGATGGGGAATATCGTGATATTGCGCATCCAATCAATTCCGGTACAAGAGACAGAATCCAGAAGATCATTCTGGACAAGTATGCGGAAGTACTGGAAGAGACTGACGACGCGGAAACTGCAGAAATCTAAGTACAGAAAAATACTGAAAACAAAAATCCCGGAGACTGGAAGTAAAACCAGTTCTCCGGGATTTTTATATTTTGAGAAATGATATTTCTACGACGGTCAATCGCGCATAAACTGATCGATCACATAGAGAACTCCGTCATCATCATTTGACTTTGTGATAAAATCTGCTTTTTCACGGACCAGTGGCTGTGCATTTTCCATTGCCACTCCAAGACCTGCGGTTTCGATCATAGTCAGGTCGTTGTATCCGTCACCGCAGCAGATCATTTCATCAGCAGTCAGACCGATGCTGGTAAGAAGCTTCAGAAGAGAGGCGGCTTTGTCTACATTCTTTGGAACAATTTCGAGGAAAAATGGATCCGAACAGTAAACATCAATATAACCATGGAAATGAGTGGACATTTCCTCTTTAGCAGCAGCGATGCTATCCGGTTCTCCGGTCAGGAGAAATTTATTGTTTGGAAATGTGGATACTTTCTCACAGAAATTATCAATTTGTACAATTGGTAAATGGTTGATCCGGGATTCTAATTCGGAATATTTTGTCGGGGTAAATCCGGACAGAAGCTGTCCATCCTCATAAGCCAGAATATCAACCGGGTAGTTGGAAGCGATCCGGTAGATATCCGGGATCACGTCCTGCGGAAGTGTTTTGTTGTAAATGAACTGGCCGGTGCGGCAGTCAGTGATCCGTGCTCCGTTGAAGGATAGGATATAGCTTCCGTAACGTTCCAGATGGAGCTGCCTGGCAAGGGGAACCACGCCGTATGTAGGGCGACCGCTTGCAAGAACAACTTTTTTTCCGGCTTCCTGGATCTCGATCAGAGCCTTTAACGTTGGTGGAGTGATTTCTTTCCTGGAGTTGGTAAGTGTTCCGTCCAGGTCAAGAACAAGTATCTGATATTTCATGTCTTACCTCTCTTAAAACTTCATCTGTCTGAGTACATCAATGATCTCAGGAAATTCCATACCGTGGGAAGCTTTGACCAGAATGGTATCATCTTTTTTGACAACATTCCGGATTTTTCCCAGGAAGTCCTGTTTGGTTTTAAAGTAAAGTACGGCACTGCTCTTTGCACAGGCTTTTGCACCTTCATATGCGTGGTGGGAAAGTTCTCCGATACAGCAGATCACATCAATGCCGATCTCGGCAGCATGTGCGCCGGTATTGTAGTGAAGTTCATTCTCCTTATCACCAAGCTCATACATATCGCCCATTACAGCTACGGTTCTTCCTGTTGCGGTAGAAAGTACATCCAGAGAAGATTTCATGGAAACCGGATTAGCGTTGTAGCAATCATCGATGATCAAAAGAGATCCTGTGTCGATCAGATTGGTACGTCCGGCAATCGTCTTCAGGGAAGAGATCCCGGTCTGGATTTCCTCCAGAGTAAGTCCAAGCTTCATGCCGACACATGCTCCGGCGAGAGCATTGTAGACCATGTGGTTTCCCGGCACCGGGATATGTACGTTGATTTCACCAAGTGGAAGGTGGAGTACAGCGTCAGTTCCGCGAAGTCCCTGACTTACGATTCCGTCTGCATAGGCATCCAGCTGGTCTGAAAGACCGAAGAAAACAGGCTTTTTCCCTTGTACCTCTGCGACTGTGGAAAGTTTGTCGTCATCTCCGTTTAAGATGACAGAAGCATTTGGACGTAGATGATCAAAAACTTCGGTTTTGGCTTTTAAGATTCCGTCGCGGCTTCCGAGATTTTCCATGTGTGCAAGACCGATGTTGGTGATTACACAGATATCCGGCTGGCTGATGGATGCAAGTTCATGCATCTCTCCGAAATGGTCAATTCCCATCTCCAGGACAGCGACTTCATGTTCTTCGGTAAGATTGAAGATGGTAAGCGGAAGTCCGATTCCATTGTTAAAGTTTCCCTCTGTCTTAAGAACATTGTATTTCCGGGAAAGGACAGAGGCAATCGTTTCTTTGGTGCTGGTCTTGCCAACACTTCCGGTGATGCCGACAACCTTGATGTCAAGCTGCATGCGGTAAAACGCTGCGATATCACGAAGTGCTTTTTCGCAGGATTCTACATGAATGCAGGGACAGGTAAGGGAAGAAGGATCTTCTTCTGTAAGAGTAGCAAGTGCACCCTGTTCCATAACCTGTGGGATAAAGGTGTGGCCGTCTACACGGGCTCCTTTGAGTGGGACAAAAAGAAATCCCGGTGCTGCTTTCCGGCTGTCGATTGCAACGCCGGTAATCTCTTTTTCAAGAAAACTGCTGTCACCATGGAAGGTTCCATGGCAGGCAGCGGTTATATTTTTTAATGTCATATTTTTCATCGGTAATACCTCTTTTCAAATTGTGACCTAGTCATCAGCACTCATGCGGTCAAGAAGCTGTTTCTTTACTTCATAAAGTCTTGGAGACAGATCGATATACATCTGGTGAGGATTGAAGAGTCGTTTGGATTCATCCCACAAGGTATCTTTTTCCTGACGGCAGTAAGCGGCAATCTCTTTGACAGACGGGGAAGTGTAGACACATTCACCGTTGATGAAGATTGGCTGCATCATTTCGCGGACGGTATAGGTTCCGGCTTTCATCTTTGTCTTTTTCCATGTCTCGCTTGGATCAAAGAGGAGAAGATCTTCCTCCGGATTGATTTCTTCGTCTACAAAGCAGATATAATCAGCTTTCATCTTGCCGGTTTCTTTTTCGTAAATACGGTAAACCGTCTTGTTGCCCGGATTGGTGATCTTTTCTGTGTTCTCAGAAAGTTTGATTTTAGGTTCGAACTCACCATTCTTATTCTGGATGGCAGCGAGCTTATATACACCACCGAATGAAGGACAGTCTTTGGAGGTGATCAGATTGGTTCCGACACCCCATGAATCGATCGCTGCGCCCTGCATCTTGAGGTCGTGGATCAGATATTCATCAAGGTCGTTGGATGCGCAGATCGTTGCTTCTTCAAAGCCGGCCTCATCCAGCATTTTGCGTGCTTTTTTGGACAGGTAGGCAAGATCGCCGCTGTCAAGACGGATACCAAGCTTTCTCGGGCTGATGCCGGCATCTTTCATCTCCTGGAAGACACGGATCGCATTCGGCACACCGGATTTTAAGGTGTCGTAAGTATCGACAAGAAGGGTACATCCTTCAGGATAAAGATCTGCATAGGCTTTAAATGCGGTATATTCATCCGGGAAACTCATGATCCAGCTGTGTGCATGGGTTCCCATAACCGGAACGTCAAAAAGCTTGCCGGTAAGTACGCAGGAGGTTCCCACGCAGCCGGCGATCACGGCAGCACGTGCGCCGTATAATCCGGCATCCGGTCCCTGGGCACGGCGAAGCCCGAATTCCATAACACCGGTATCACCGGCAGCGTATACGATACGGGAAGACTTGGTCGCGATCAGACACTGGTGGTTCAGAATGTTCAGGATTGCGGTTTCCACAAGCTGAGCTTCCATGATCGGGGCAACGACTTTGAGGATCGGCTCCTTTGGGAAGATCAGGCTTCCTTCCGGAATTGCGTAAATGCTTCCGGTAAAGTGATAGCCGCTCAGATACTGAAGAAAATCTTCAGAAAAAATGTGGAGACTGCGAAGGTAATCCACATCATCATAGCTGAAGTTCAGATTTTTCACGTACTCAATAACCTGTTCAAGTCCGGCTGCGATTGCATAACCGGAAGAAAATGGGTTGGAACGGTAAAATACATCAAAAATTACGGTAGGATTGTCCTGCTTATCGTAATAACCCTGCATCATAGTCAGTTCGTATAAGTCTGTAAGTAATGTTAAATTTTTAGAATGCATAATCGTACCTCTTTTCTGTTATGGGTTTAGATCAGACTGGCGTTTTTCTTAATTGTGTCCTGAATAAGATCATGACAATAGATTCCAAGATGTTTTCTTGTCTCTTTATCCAGTTCTTTTGGATAGATTGGTTTGCCGTATTCGATGACGACATGTACTTTTTTTACACGTGGGAAATGTGCTTCAAAAATGTCAGCAGTATTGTTCATGCTGATCGGAATGATCGCACACCCGGTCTTTTCGGCAATTTTAAGTGCACCGTCACGGAATGGAAGCATAGAAAGTTCTTCGCCATTGTTGCGGGTTCCTTCCGGGAAAATGCAGATGGAAATGCCATTTTTTACATAATCAATTGCCTGAAGGATCGTCTTCAGACCTTCTCTCATATTGTCTCTGTCAAGGAAGAGACAGTACAGATTCTTCATCCATGTGGAAAGAAGCGGAATTTTTTCCATTTCTTTTTTGGCAACATAACCGGTCAGACGCCTGCACCGGCTGTAAGTAAGGAGAATATCAAAATAACTGCGGTGGTTGCCGATAAAGAGTACCGGTTCATCCGGAACATTTTCTTCACCGATCACGGTTGTCGTGACACCGGTCATCTTAAGAATCACTTTAAAGCCCCACTGAACGATGCGCAGAGAACTGATATCTTTGGCTCTGCGATTGAATTTACCAATGATCCATTCCACCAGAAAAACCGGAATGGACAGGATCAGGTAAAGAATTAAAAAGACTGCGATACAGATAAATCGTATCATTACTCCAAAATCCTCTCTTTCATTGTATAAAGTAACATACTTTTCTTCGATTATACTATTCGAGGCATGAAAATACAAGGAAGATAATATGATAATAAAGAGACAAAAAAATGGAAAAGTTTGTGAATAATTATGAGAATAAAATGCCGTGTGACAGGGGTGATCTGGATGCTGATTTTCCTTGGCGGCTGTCAGGTCATGGAAAAAGAGGAAGCGGGGGGAGGAATGCTGGAATATTCCATTGTGGATGAGAAAAAAGTTCCGGCGGAAATGACCGAACGCATTGCCGGGATGGAAGAAACCCCATTTCAGATCATGTATGTGCAAGGAGACCGGCTGTATGTCGGACAGGGGTATGGGAGACAGGAAATGGAGGGATATGCGATCCGGGTTGATGGCTGTACGGAAGAAAAAGATGTGATCTGTGTACAGACAACACTTCTGGGACCGGGAAGTGACGAGACAGAAAAAGATGGGGAGGAGATGGGAAATATCTGTATGCGGGAAGATGGATTTTCCCAATACCCATATGTTGTCCTAGAAATGGCAAAAAGCGAAAAACCGGTGATATTTGAGTAGGAGGCTGACTATGGAACTGATAAGAAAACAGGTACGCATGAATCAGATGGGCAAAACAGTGACGGATCAGTTTATGATCGGTGGGGATTATAATGTACCAGATGCGAAAAGTGACGTGGGAAGAGTGCTTTCCGGTGAGGGAAGTCTGCGGATTGAAGAGACAAGAAGAGTGGAAAATTATCTCCGTGTGACGGGAAAACTGAATTTTAAAGTTTTGTATGTGACAGATTCGGGAGATCCGCGTCCCGGAGCTTTAGAGGGAATGATTCCGTTTGAGGAAATGGTCTACATGGAGGAAGAGAACGGAGAAGGCGAAGACATTGTGCAAGTTCAGCGGGTGGAATGCGGGGTATCACTGATTCATTCGAGAAAGCTTGCGGTAAAAGCGCTTGCGGAAATGACGGTACATACAGAGCAGATCACAGAAAAACAGGTGACACTTGATGTGGATGGGGAAGAGGGAATCTATCTGAAAAAATGTCCGGTGGAGCTGCTGCAGCTGTTTACCGCGAAGAGAGACATTTACAGGATCAAAGAGGAGATTAAGATACCGGGGACCAAAGAGAATATCGGAACGCTCTTGTGGACAGAGGTAAGCTCCCGGAAAATGGATACCAGACTTGTGCAGGATGCTATGCTGATAAATGGAGAATTGCAGATCTTTGTTCTCTATGAATCCCAGGAGGGCAAGACAGACTGGGTGGAGCAGACGGTTCCTTATGAGGGGCGGATCGAGTGTGCCGGAGCAGAAGAAGGTATGTATCATCATGTCTATGACCGGCTGGATGATATCAGTGTGGAAGTGCGGATGGATGAGGACGGTGAGATGCGTGCGCTTGGCATTGAAGCGGCACTTCAGGTTCGTCTTTTTGTCTATGGGGAAGAAAAGCTGGAGCTTTTAGAGGATGCGTATTCCCTTGATAAAAAATGTGTTTTGGAGACAGAAGAAGTTGTTGTTGAGGAGCTTCTGATGCAGAATCATTCAAAAAGTAAGATCACGGAACGATTAAGTCTGCCGGAGCTGAAAGATGAGATCCTTCAGGTGTGCCACAGCAGCGCAGATCTGCAGATAGAAAAAATGGAAGTGCAGGATGGAGGAATTCTGGCAGAGGGGATTCTAAATGTCAGCTTTCTGTATGTAAAGGCAAACGATGAAGTACCATTTGGTGTGTGGAAGGGGATGGTTCCGTTCTCGGCAATGCTTGAATGCCGGGAAGGAAGCAGCGATATGAAATATGACGTCACATATGCAGTGGAGCAGCTTGCGGTAGATCTTGCCGGAAATGATGAAGTAGAGATCAAAGCGGTCGTGGCGTTCAGGAGCTTCATGCGAAAAGCGGAAAAAATACAGATGGTGACAGAGGCTGCACTTGTGGATTATGAAAAAGAAGAGCGGATGAATCAGCCGGGAATTGTGGGATATATCGTAAAAGACGGAGATGATCTGTGGAGCCTGGCAAAGAAATATTCGACCACAGAAGAAAGCATTCTGCTTAATAATGAATTATTATCAAAAGAATTGAAAACGGGTGATAAAATATTGATTTTTCGGGAGAGTTTGAGTATACTATAGTAATGAAATGATGTATACAAGATACAAAAAAAGGTCGAAAAAATACAATAAGGAGATACACGCATGGATAAACTGGAGTTAAAAGCACTTGGGAAGATTAATCTTGGACTTGATGTGCTGGGGCGGCGGGAGAATGGTTATCACGATGTGCGCATGGTCATGCAGACGCTGTATCTGTACGATAATGTGACGCTGCAAAAGAAGTCGGCCCCAGGTATCGAGATCGATTCAAATCTTTTTTATCTGCCGAATGATGAGGACAATATTGCATGGAAAGCGGCAAAGCTTCTGATCGATGAATTTGATATCAAAGACGGGATCAGAATCCATCTGGACAAGCATATACCGGTTGCAGCGGGAATGGCAGGCGGAAGTTCCAATGCTGCGGCAGTGCTTTACGGAATGAACCAGATGTTCCGGTTGGGACTTTCTCAAAAAGAGTTGATGGAAAGAGGCGTGAAGCTTGGGGCGGATGTTCCTTACTGCATTATGCGCGGAACAGTACTCGCAGAAGGAATCGGGGAAAAACTGACGCCGCTTCCTCCGATGCCGAAATGTCAGATTCTGATCGCCAAGCCGCCGATCAGTGTATCGACAAAGATGGTTTATGAAAAGCTGGATTCCTGTGAAATCAAGGAGCATCCGGATATAGATGGTATCCTGGACGGATTGAAGAACCAGGATCTTGAGCAAGTGGCAGCATCCTTGGGTAACGTGCTGGAAAAGGTTACGGTTGAAGCATATCCGGTCATTGCACAAATCAAAGAATGTATGATGGAAGCAGGTGCTCTTGGGGCGATGATGAGTGGAAGCGGTCCGACTGTATTTGGGATTTTCAGGGATCGCAGGACAGCGAAGGAAGCATTTACAAAAGTAAAAGCACAGAATCTGGCAAAACAGATTTATCTTGCAAATGTGCATAACGTCAGGAGGAGATAAGAATGGATATGGATTTTGAAGTAAATATGAATGAATACCTGCCGTTGAGAGATGTTGTGTTCAATACACTTCGGAAGGCAATTTTAAGAGGAGAACTGAAGCCGGGAGAACGGCTGATGGAGATCCAGCTTGCCAACAAGCTTGGAGTAAGCCGTACCCCGATCCGTGAAGCAATCCGTAAACTGGAGCTGGAAGGTCTGGTTCTGATGATTCCGCGAAAAGGGGCAGAAGTGGCACAGATCACAGAGAAGAATATGCAGGATGTGCTGGAAGTCAGAAAGGCACTGGAAGAGCTTTCCGTACAGCTTGCGTGTGAACGGATCACGCCGGAGCAGGTTGAAGAAATGAAGATGGCAGCTGAAGATTTCCGTAAAGTCTTAAAGAGTGGTGATGTGACGAAGATCGCTGAAGCAGATGTAAAATTCCATGATATTATCTTTGCCGCAACCAATAACCAGAGACTGATCACGCTGCTGAATAACCTGCGGGAACAGATGTACCGGTTCCGCGTAGAATATCTGAAGCAGAAGGAATGCTATCCACAGCTTCTGGAAGAACATGATAAGCTGATCGCACTGATTTCGGGTGGAGAGGTTGAAGAGGCATGTGAGCTCATGGGATGTCATATTGACAATCAGGCTTCTACAGTATCGGATGTTATCCGGAGAGATCAGGTAGAATATCACAGATAAAAATGTATAGTTTTCCATATGTTGTCAATACTCCTGGTATCAAAGACAGGAGGTACATACGAAAATGAAAAAAATAAAAGCAGTGGTGCTGGTACTGATCATGATTCTGTGTGGTGCGGCATTTGCAAGGGGAATGCAGGTGGAAGCGAAGGCGAATGCAGTGCAGGAAAAGTTATCCGGTGAGGTGTTCCGCTTTCATGTGCTTGCCAACAGTGACAGCAAAGAAGACCAGGAACTTAAGATGAAGGTGAAAGAGGCTGTTGTAGATTATATGTGTGAGAATCTTTCGAATGCAGGGAATGCAGCGGAGGCGAAAGCATGGGCGATCCGCCACAAAGAAGAACTGATCCGGACGGCCAGGGAAGTCTTGCAGAAAGAAGGATGTAACGATCAGATAACAGCTGAGGTCGTGCGGTGTGAATTTCCGGACAAAACTTACGGAGACATCACCTTCCCTGCAGGCTGGTACGATGCACTCCGGATCAAGATCGGAAAGGCACAGGGGCACAACTGGTGGTGTGTTCTTTATCCGAATCTCTGTTTTATGGATTCTGTCCATGCAATTGTTCCCAAAGAAGGGAAGGAAGAGCTGCGGAGTGTGCTGACGGATGAAGAGTATGCGATGATCGTAAAAGGCACACCGGTAAAAATCAAATGGTTTTTCTTGCAATTGACGGAGTAAATGTGTAGAATATACTTCAACGAAGATGGCAGGAAAATTTGTTTCGCCTAAGGCAAAGGAAAGTTTAATGACGGATATACTTGTAAAATTATTTGTAAAAGATTATAAGGATGTAGAAAAGGTGTCTGTCCGTACAGCATATGGAGTGCTGGCAAGCGGAGTAGGCATCTTTTGTAATGTTCTGCTGACGATTGCGAAGATGGTGATAGGAATCCTTCTTCACAGTGTGTCTGTTACTGCAGATGCATTTAACAACTTATCGGATGCAGGTTCTTCGATCATTGGAATGATCGGAGTGAAGATGGCAGAAAAACCGGCAGACAAGGAGCATCCTTTTGGGCATGGCAGGCTGGAATACATAGCGGCACTGATTGTATCCTTTCTGGTGATCGAAGTTGGATTTACCTTTTTCAAAAATGCGATCGTGAAGATCCGGGAGCCGGAAGAGTTAAAATTCAGTCTGGTGTCGATCCTGATCCTGGTGTTGTCCATAGGTGTGAAGCTGTGGCTTGCGATGTTTAACCGGAAACTTGGTGAAAAGATTTCTTCCCAGGTGATGATGGCGACGGCAGCAGATGCACTTGGAGATGTGATCACGACAGCAGCGACGATCCTGTCGGTTGTATTCTGGCGGATCACAGGGATCAATATCGATGGCTTTGTCGGACTTGGTGTTTCACTGGTCGTTATGTGGGCCGGATTTGGGATTGCGAAGGATACGCTTGAGCCGCTGATCGGAATTCCGGCGACATGGGAAGATTATGAGAAGATCAAGCATTTTGTGGAAAAATACGCTGGAATCGAGGGCAGCCATGATCTGGTGATCCATAATTACGGACCGGGAAGAAGTATGGCGATCATTCATGCAGAGGTTCCGAATGATGTCCCGATTGATGTATCCCATGAGATCATTGACCGGATTGAGAGAGAGGCAATGGAACAACTGGGGATCTCGCTGACAATTCATATGGATCCGGTGGAGACTCGTAATGAAGAAGTACTTCAGGCAAAACATGAGACAGAAAAAGCTGTGGAAGCACTGGATCCGAGATGCAGTATTCATGATTTCCGCATGGTGAATGGAGAAAAACAGATCAATCTCATTTTTGATTTTGTCATTCCGAGAGAGTATTCTGAGGAAAAAGGGAATGAACTGACACTGACTTTGATGGACCGATTGCAGCATCATAACCCAAAGTATCAGTGTGTTATCACATTAGATAGAAGTTATGTGGAAGAACAGAGGTAAAAGAGATGTATACATTTGAAAGCAGAGTACGATTCAGTGAAGCAGACCATACGGAGCTTCTGACATTACCGGGGCTTGTTAATTATTTTCAGGACTGTAGTACTTTTCAGTCTGAGGATATCGGATATGGCGTGGAATCACTGAAAAAAAGCGGGCAGGCATGGATTCTTTCCGCATGGCAGATTGTAGTAAACCGTTATCCGAAACTCGGGGAACATATCCGGGTGTCCACCTGGGCAACGGATTTTACCGGACTTTTCGGACTTCGTAATTTTAAGATGGAGGATGAAGCAGGCGAGATGACAGCCTGGGCCAATTCGGTCTGGGTATATATGGATATGAAAAAAGGAAGACCATGCAGACCGGCGAAAGAAGAGGTCGAGGCTTATCGGCCGGAAGCACCACTGGATGTAGAGTTTGCGCCGCGTAAGATCGTGCTTCCAAAAGAACTGGAAGATGGAGAAAGTTTTCCGGTAAGACGTCATCAGATCGACACAAACGAGCATGTCAATAACTGCCAGTATATCCAGATGGCAATTGATGTGGTGCCGGAATGTGAGCGTGCCGGACAGATCCGGGTAGAATATAAAAAATCCGCAGTTATGGGTGATATTATTTATCCAAAGATGGCGGTAGAGGAACAGAGAAAAATAGTGGAACTTTGTGATGCGGAGGGAAATCCGTATGCGGTAGTAGAATTCAAGGAGAAATAAGAGATGGAATTAGGAAAAAAACAGATGCTTACGGTAGTAAAGGTAGTTGATTTCGGAGTATATCTGGGAGATGACAGAGAAAAGGTTCTTCTTCCGAAGAAGCAGGTTCCGGCAGGAATCGAACCGGGCGATCCGATTGAGGTGTTTTTGTATAAGGATTCTTCTGACCGTCTGATCGCAACGGTAAATGAACCGAAGCTTACACTGGGGGAAAGTGCAATCCTGAAGGTAGCGCAGGTTGGCAAATTCGGTGCCTTCCTGGACTGGGGACTGGAAAAGGATCTGTTCCTGCCATTTAAGGAGCAGACTTATAAGGTGAAACCGGGGGATGAATGTCTGGTAGGACTCTATATTGATAAGAGCCAGAGACTCTGTGCGACCATGAAGGTATATGAGTATCTGACCAGTGATTCTCCTTATCAGAAGGATGATCAGGTAGAGGGAATCGTTTACGAAGTGAGTGATAATTTCGGGGCTTTCGTTGCAGTGGACGGAAAATATTCTGCGCTTGTGCCAAAGAGAGAAGCACCGAAAAGTCTAAGACCGGGAATGAAGATCCATGCGAGAGTGACAGAAGTAAAACCGGATGGAAAGCTGAATTTAAGTGTCCGTGAGAAAGCATTTATCCAGATGGATAAGGATGCGCTTCTGGTACTGGCGCGTCTGGAAGAAAAGGGCGGAGTCCTTCCGTTTAACGATAAAGCAGACGCGGAGCTGATCCGTGCGGAGTTTGATCTGAGCAAGAATGCATTCAAGCGTGCAGTCGGACATCTGTATAAAGAGCGTAAGATCGAGATCCGTAAGAACAGTATTGTTTTGAAATAGACATTGTGATTATGCACAAAAAACAGACTATTAAATTGTTCACAATGCCCAAAACGCTGATTTGAAAAAAAACCCTTGATTTTCAAAAAAAAATTGTATATATTGAGGGTGTAAAAGATAGGAAGAGATAAAAGAAAAGGAGTGTACATCATGAAGGTACAGAATATTACAAACATTGATAAGTTTTTTGAAATAGTAGACAGCTGCAAAGGAAAAGTAGAACTTGTAACAGGAGAAGGCGACAGACTGAATCTGAAATCTAAACTTTCTCAGTATGTTTCTATGGCAAATATTTTCTCTAACGGAGAGATTCCGGAACTGGAAATCATTGCATACGAAAAAGAAGACATCGATAAACTGGTTAACTTCATGATCAATGGCTAATTTATATAAATACCAGGAATAGTGAGAAGCAGGAATCAAAGAAGATTTGGTTCCTGCTTTTTTGTGTATACGATGAGCCAAGTGCAGATTTGTGCTTGCACAAGGATCGGCAGTTGGCGAATGTACATCATCGAGCTGTTAAGCGAGATGGTGTACAAAGTATACAAATCGAGTAGGAGTCAGCCTGCTCGATTATATACGATGAGCCAAGTGCAGGCAAAGCATTGCCGCAGACAATTATTTTCACATTGGATAAGATGATTAGCTTTAAAAAGGAGAAAAATTATGGGTTTAATTGAATTGTTTTTGATTGCAGTAGGGCTGTCCATGGATGCATTTGCAGTTTCTGTCTGTAAAGGACTTGCTATGCCGAAGTGCACTTTCAAAAAGGCGGCTATTGTTGGCTTATGGTTTGGCGGATTTCAGGCATTGATGCCGGCAATTGGTTATATTTTAGGAGCGCAGTTCCAGGAAGCCATTGCTTCTATAGATCACTGGATCGCATTTGTATTACTTGCGCTGATTGGTGGAAATATGATTCACGAAGCATTGGACAATGACGAAGAGGAAGCCGATGCAAGCCTGGATGTGAAGACCATGTTCCTTCTCGCAGTAGCAACCAGCATTGATGCACTCGCTATAGGAATTACCTTTGCATTTCTTAAGGTAAATATTATTCCGGCGGTCTGTTTTATCGGAATCGTGACCTTCATCATTTCCTTTGCCGGAGTAAAGATTGGTAATGTCTTTGGAGCCCGCTATAAGAACAAAGCCGAAATTGTCGGTGGGATCATCCTTATTCTGCTTGGTCTGAAGATTTTGTTAGAGCATCTTGGCTTTTTAGAATAAAAATAAATACGAAACTACGATCCTGTTGTTCTTCTTTCACATAAAGAACACAATTATCTGCTATTCTGGTGTATAATTAGAAATAAAGTGATAAAAAGGAGCCCGTGAGAGTTATGGATAAACTGAAAATTCTTGTAGTAGATGATGAAAGCCGTATGCGCAAATTGGTGCGCGATTTCCTGGAAAGAGAAGGATATGCTGTACTCGAAGCCGGAGACGGTATGGAAGCAATGGACATTTTTTATGAAGAAAAAGATATTGCACTGATCATTCTGGATGTCATGATGCCGCATATGGATGGCTGGCAGACCTGCCGTGAGATCCGTAAAGAATCAAAGGTTCCGATCATTATGCTGACCGCAAGAAGTGAAGAGAGGGACGAGCTTCAGGGGTTTGAACTCGGTGTGGATGAGTACATTTCCAAACCGTTCAGCCCGAAGATCCTGGTTGCAAGAGTTACTGCGATTCTGCGCAGAACCAATGCGCTTGCTTCGGATGATCTGCTTCATGCGGACGGGATCGAGATTGATAAAGCAGCACATATGGTGAAGATCGATGGAAAACCGATCGAACTCAGTTACAAAGAGTTTGAACTTCTGACTTATTTTGTGGAGAATCAGGGGATTGCTTTATCGAGAGAGAAGATTCTTAACAATGTATGGAATTACGATTATTTCGGGGATGCCAGAACCATTGATACCCATGTAAAGAAGCTGAGAAGTAAACTTGGTGATAAAGGAGATTATATTAAGACTATCTGGGGTATGGGGTATAAATTCGAGGTACAGTCATGAAATATTCAATAAAAAGACAGATGATGACTGTTTTTGTAGGTCTGATTCTGTTTATGATCGTTGTATTTATGATCGTCAACGGAAGCTTTCTGGAGAAATATTATATTTCTAATAAGAAATCAGAATTTATAAAGGCCTATACAATGGTGCAGGAAGGTGTGGAGAACGGGACAATCAATTCTGAGACACCGGAAAAAGACCTGGGAAGATTTACAGAGAAAAATAATATTTCCATTGCAGTCATCGATTCAGAATACAATGTGGTTTATACTAATGTAAGAGAAAAACAGATGATGGTCGTACAGCTTTTCGGATATCTGTACGATAAGAATCATCAGGAGGTTCTGGAAAAAACGGACAGTTATGATATCTGCAAGTCGGTTGATCCGCAAAATAATACAGAGTACCTGACTATGTGGGGAAACTTTGACAATGGTGATATCTTTATCATGCGAAGCCCGTTGGAGAGTATTCGTTCGGCAGTCACGATTTTTAACAGATTTATCGGAGTCGTCGGCGGATGTGTGATTCTTGTGAGTGTATTGCTTGCGTGGTATTTCTCAAAAAGGATCACGGAGCCGATCATGGAGCTCGCAACACTTTCACAGAAGATGGCCGATCTGGATTTTGATGCAAAATATACCAGCGGCGGAAGCAACGAAATCGGTGTACTGGGAGAGAACTTTAACCGGATGTCAGAAAGACTTGAGAAGACGATTTCCAATCTGAAAGAAGCCAACTATAAATTGCAGAAAGACATTGAGCAGAAAGAAAAACGAGAAAATATGCGAAGTGAATTCCTGGGGAATGTTTCCCATGAACTGAAGACGCCGATTGCCCTGATCCAGGGATATGCAGAAGGCCTGAAAGAAGGAGTCAATGATGATCCGGAGAGCCGGGAGTTCTACTGTGAAGTCATTATGGACGAGGCAGGAAAGATGAACCGGATGGTGAAGAATCTACTTGCCCTGAACCAGCTGGAATTTGGTGAGGATGATGTACAGTTTGAACGGTTTGATATTACTTCATTGATTTCGGGTGTCCTGCAGAGTCTGGATATTCTGATCGAGCAGAAAGAAGCACAAGTGATTTTCCGCCACAAGAACCCTGTTTATGTCTGGGCAGATGAGTTTAAGGTTGAGCAGGTTGTCCGGAACTATGTCAACAATGCACTGAACCATGTCGATGGTGAGAAGGTGATCGAGATTAAGATCACCAAGGAAAATGATATGGCAAAAATTACCGTATTCAATACCGGAACGCCGATTCCGGAGGAAGATCTGCCACATATCTGGGAGAAATTCTATAAGGTTGATAAGGCAAGGACCAGAGAATACGGTGGAAATGGTATCGGGCTTTCCATTGTGAAGGCGATCATGGACTCCTTTGGAAAAGGATACGGTGCGATCAATCATACCAATGGTGTTGAGTTCTGGTTTGAACTGGACATGAAATAAATGCGAATCTTGCAATTCACACTGTAACGTGGTACATTATAAAAGAGCTTATTACTGATTGACACAGGGAAGAAGATTGTGACATGAGCGGAAAAAGCTCTTTTGAATAACTACAAGAATATAAAAATCGTGAGGATATGCGGATGATAGCGATTATTGATTATGATGCAGGAAACATTAAAAGTGTAGAAAAAGCGTTAAAATATCTTGGTGAGGATGCGGTTATCACAAGAGACAGAGAAGAGATACTTTCTGCCGATAAAGTGATCCTTCCGGGAGTCGGTGCATTTGGCAATGCCATGTACAATCTGAAAAAATATGGATTGGATGAAGTGCTTCGTGAAGTAGCAGAGAGACAAATCCCGCTTCTTGGAATCTGTCTTGGGCTCCAGCTTTTGTTTGAAAGAAGTGACGAGACGCCAGGTGTGGAGGGACTTGGTATTCTAAAAGGAGAGATCCTTAGAATTCCGGACTGTCCGGGACTTAAGATCCCGCATATGGGATGGAACTCTCTGAAGCTTCAGAATGACGGCAGATTGTTTAAAGATTTACCTGAAGAGCCGTATGTATATTTTGTTCATTCCTACTATTTGAAAGCAACAGATGAAAATATTGTAAAAGCGACAACCGAGTACAGCACGCATATTCATGCTTCGGTTGAACAGGGAAATGTATTTGCCTGCCAGTTCCATCCGGAAAAGAGCAGTGATACAGGACTTCAGATACTGAAAAATTTTGTAGAATTGTAGGAGGGCAGACAGTGTTTACAAAGAGAATTATCCCATGTCTTGATGTGAAGAACGGACGGGTTGTAAAAGGTGTGAATTTTGTGGATCTCAAAGATGCAGGAGATCCGGTTGAGATTGCGAAGGCTTATGATAAGGCAGGTGCGGATGAACTGGTATTTCTGGATATCACGGCATCTTCGGACGACAGAAGCACGGTGGTTGACATGGTGCGTAAAGTTGCTGAGTGTGTGTTTATTCCATTTACGGTAGGTGGTGGAATCCGGACCGTTGACGATTTTAAGGCATTGCTTCGTGAAGGTGCGGACAAGATTTCCATCAATTCTTCTGCAATCAATCGACCGGAACTGATCCGGGAAGCAGCGGAGAAGTTTGGAAGCCAGTGCGTGGTTGTCGCGATTGATGCGAAAAGAAGAGAAGACGGCAGTGGGTGGAATATCTATAAAAATGGCGGACGCATTGATATGGGAATTGATGCGGTCGAGTGGGCGAAGAAAGTAGAAGCACTTGGCGCAGGAGAGATTCTTTTGACCAGTATGGACTGTGACGGCACGAAGGCCGGATACGATCTGGAGCTGACAAGGACGATCGCGGAAAATGTATCAATTCCAGTAATCGCATCTGGAGGAGCAGGTAATCTGGAGCATTTCTACGAAGCACTCGGTGAAGAGGGGAAGGCAGACGCGGCACTTGCGGCATCCCTGTTCCACTATAAAGAGCTGGAAATCAGAGAAGTAAAAGAATATTTGAGAGAAAAAGGCGTATCGGTACGTCTGTAGAGAAAAGGTGGGGAATATGGCAGCAATTAACAATGACTGGCTGGATGCACTGAAAGGTGAATTTTCCAAGCCATACTATAAGAAACTGTTTGAAACAGTGAATCAGGAATACCGGACACACCGGGTATATCCTCCGGCAGATGACATCTTTAATGCATTTCATCTGACACCGCTTAAGGATGTCAAGGTTGTGATCCTTGGTCAGGATCCATATCATGGAGATGGACAGGCAGAGGGTTTAAGCTTTTCTGTGAAACCAGGGGTTGATATTCCACCGTCACTGGTGAATATTTATCAGGAACTGCATGATGATTTGGGATGTACGATCCCAAGCCACGGCAATCTGGTGAAATGGGCGGAGCAGGGAGTACTTCTTCTCAACACGGTTCTTACGGTAAGAGCACATCAGGCTAATTCACATCGTGGAATTGGCTGGGAAGAATTTACAGATGCAGCAATCCGTGTACTCAATACCCAGGACAGGCCGATTGTATTTATTCTGTGGGGAAGACCGGCACAGATGAAAAAGAGAATGCTGACCAATCCGAACCATTTGATCCTGGAAGCACCGCATCCGAGTCCGCTTTCTGCGTATCGTGGATTTTTCGGAAGCAAACCGTTCAGCCAGACAAATAAATTCCTTGAGGCGCATGGTGTAGAGCCAATCGACTGGCAGATTGATGAATTGTAAAGAATAAAAAATAGAGATTTCGGGCAGACTGTGAAGATTTATTTGCAGTCTGTTTTTCCTTTTTTATTTCATAGGAACTTCCTATGAAACAAAAGGCACTACGTGTCGGAGATGCACATTCTTTTTGTTACTGTTCACAGTACAATGTCATTTAGTTAACGTTTAATCAGGAAGTGAATTCTTACAGAACAAATTACAGATGGGCCTTAGTGGAACAGTTTTACAGATATGTTTACGATTTACTCATGAAGGAAAGCACGACAAAAAGACAGATTGCAAATCTGCCTCAAAACGGATTATAATGATGCAAGTAGCCTTGCCCATATTTCCTGTTTCACGTATTCGGGTTTATATGCATGGAAATTACTCAGCCCAATGGTATATTTCAGTTTCCTGAATGAGGATTCAATGTTTCATCTGGCATTGTACAAGGTTTTGATACGTTCCACAGGGAATTCATCACGTGGCAGATTGGTCACGATGCACTCGTATGTAGAAGTGCTGATAGGGAAGCGTAGAATACGGAAGGACAGCTCATATGTATCATAACTTCCATATTCAATGTAATCGAAAGCAGCTGACTGATCAACAAAGCGTATGTAACCTTCTGTGTGGATGTCTGCCAAAATTTTTTTCGAATGGCTCCGGACCAGTATGACGCTGACATTAATATCGAAGGATTCCGCATCTGGAAAATTAAAATTGCCGACCAGTCCTTTGGAATGGATATCCTTGGTACGGAACAGGAAATACTGTCCCTGTTCCACAACATGTGCCATGTTATTATAAGAGCAATAGCCGCGGTCACCGATATAGACATTTTTTATTCCATCCAAAACATCGTGCCGGGCAACAGTAGTAGTCTGGTGATGAGAAAGCCGGAGTGCTGAAAAAAGTGCAGGTAGAGCCATCGGCAGCCAGGAAACGGTAATGCGAATCCATAAAGGAAGCGGGCGGCAATTCCATGGAAGTGGAATTAAAGTGCCGGAATACAGCTTCCAGCGCATCAGGTTTAAGCTTTGCGCGCTGCTGGCTGAGAGCAGAAGCGGTTGGTATGGAAGAATCCAGTCCCCAGAAATCAAGCATTTCAACCCTGGTGGAAGATGAGCCTTGTGAAACGAGAAAGGAAATAAGTTTCTGGGCAGGGATTTTTTTGCTTCTCTTGAAATCGGAATCGGGATGGACAGCATACTGTGAAATATCAGAAACAATGTGTTCCACAGAAGAAAAAAACAGTTCTTTGATTTGTTGATGGATCATGATCATGTGCCTCCTTGAGAAAGTGATATACCACTAATTCAAGGGCCGCTCTCGCTACCTCAACAAATTTATCAGTAGCGAGAGCCCTTCTGATCATTTACATGGTCTCATTTTCAAATTTTTCTGTATACTTTTTCTGGATCAAATCCACTAACTCCGGTGCCTTTCCTCCGATCGGGGTGCCGTTCATCTCGCAGACCGGGGAGCAGAATTTTGTGGAGCTGGAGACGATGATCTCGTCGGCATCCATCAGCTCTGCCATGGTAAAAGGTGTCTCGTCGACGATGATCCCGTTATCCTTGCAGATCTGGATGATGTGCATTCTTGTGATTCCCGGTAAAATATAGTGGTCTGCCGGGTGGGTCTTAAATACGCCGTCCTTGATGATGGAAACGTTGCTGTGGGCACACTCGGTGACGATATCACCGCGGTGGAAGACGCACTCGCCGCATCCGAGAGACTCCGCTTTCTCTGCCGCCATGACGTTGACGAGAAGGTTTAATGTCTTGATATTGCAGTGGAGGAAACGGGTGTCTTCCATGTCTGTAAGTTTCAGACGTTTGCTGGAGTCAGCCGATTTCCCAGGCTTCATGAAAATCCAGAGATTCGGCTTTGTGCCTGCAGCTGGGAACTGGTGCTGACGGATGCCGGTTCCCCGGGTCATCTGCCAGTAGATGAAGATATCCTTATCGTCCATTTTTGCCAGCATATCGTAGAGGATCGCCGCAAGCTCGTCCTTTGTGTAAGGGATATCGATCTTAATGAGTCCGGCGCTGTTGAAGAAACGGTCCAGGTGCTCTTTTAAAGCGAAGATCTTTCCGTTTCTCGCCAGTGTCGCCTCGTACACACCATCACCGAAATAACATGCGCGGTCGTTCATCGGAACGGTCATCTCTTCCAGAGGCCCGAATTTGCCGTTGTAGTAGCCAAGTGTTTTCATTTACATTTCCTCCTGAATTTACGAAAAAATTTTTTCGGATATAACTGAAATATTCTATCGCTATCATAGCATGGAACAGGAGGAAAGTAAAGGAAATAGGAAGGATTTTAGCTAATGTTTTTGGACATATTGTATAAAAGGTCCTATATTTTCCCATTGTCATATGTAAAAATTTTCTGTATAATATAGAATAATTATAACTGTTCAGTAGGTCTGCGCATTTACTGCGCTGACCGTAAGAAAAATTAGGCTGGAAGGCAAAAATCCTATCGGAGCAGCTGATTTGGAATGGATTTTTGCGCGTAATTGTGAGGGTACTGAACCAATGTCATTTAGTTAACGTTTAATAGGGAGCGAATTCTTACAGAACAAATTACAGATGGGCCTTAGTGGAACAGTTTTACAGATATGTTTACGATTTACTCATGAAGGAAAGCACGACAAAAAGACAGATTGCAAATCTGCCTCAAAACGGATTATAATGATGCAAGTAGCCTTGCCCATATTTCCTGTTTCACGTATTCGGGTTTATATGCATGGAAATTACTCAGCCCAATGGTATATTTCAGTTTCCTGAATGAGGATTCAATGTTTCATCTGGCATTGTACAAGGTTTTGATACGTTCCACAGGGAATTCATCACGTGGCAGATTGGTCACGATGCACTCGTATGTAGAAGTGCTGATAGGGAAGCGTAGAATACGGAAGGACAGCTCATATGTATCATAACTTCCATATTCAATGTAATCGAAAGCAGCTGACTGATCAACAAAGCGTATGTAACCTTCTGTGTGGATGTCTGCCAAAATTTTTTTCGAATGGCTCCGGACCAGTATGACGCTGACATTAATATCGAAGGATTCCGCATCTGGAAAATTAAAATTGCCGACCAGTCCTTTGGAATGGATATCCTTGGTACGGAACAGGAAATACTGTCCCTGTTCCACAACATGTGCCATGTTATTATAAGAGCAATAGCCGCGGTCACCGATATAGACATTTTTTATTCCATCCAAAACATCGTGCCGGGCAACAGTAGTAGTCTGGTGATGAGAAAGCCGGAGTGCTGAAAAAAGTGCAGGTAGAGCCATCGGCAGCCAGGAAACGGTAATGCGAATCCATAAAGGAAGCGGGCGGCAATTCCATGGAAGTGGAATTAAAGTGCCGGAATACAGCTTCCAGCGCATCAGGTTTAAGCTTTGCGCGCTGCTGGCTGAGAGCAGAAGCGGTTGGTATGGAAGAATCCAGTCCCCAGAAATCAAGCATTTCAACCCTGGTGGAAGATGAGCCTTGTGAAACGAGAAAGGAAATAAGTTTCTGGGCAGGGATTTTTTTGCTTCTCTTGAAATCGGAATCGGGATGGACAGCATACTGTGAAATATCAGAAACAATGTGTTCCACAGAAGAAAAAAACAGTTCTTTGATTTGTTGATGGATCATGATCATGTGCCTCCTTGAGAAAGTGATATACCACTAATTCAAGGGCCGCTCTCGCTGCCTCAACAAATTTATCAGTAGCGAGAGCGGCCGCACATTTTGCACCCTATGTCAACCCTTTGGGTAGCTTTTTTGAAAAAATTTGGGTTAGACCCACAATTAGGGGCTAACCCTGTAACTTAACTAAATGACATTGGGGAGTGAACAGTAACTTCTTTTTTACTTTGCATGCCGGAATCAATGGAAACAGTTGACCGTAAAGAGATCATTTGGCATAATAGATATATGAATACTTGTTCATATGAAAGGGGTAACTATGAAAAAGATAGAAGTAGAATGTTGTGATACATTTTGTATACACGAAGAACTTGTACATAAGGCAGAGGGGCATATACCGGATGAAGAGGTTTTGAAGGATCTTGCTGATTTTTTCAAGGTATTTGCAGATACCACGCGGATCCGGATTTTATGTGTTCTTTTTCAGTCTGAGATGTGTGTTTGTGATCTGGCGGAAGTTCTTGGAATGACGCAGTCCGCGATTTCCCATCAGCTCCGGATGCTCAAGCAGATGAAGCTTGTGAAGAACAGACGGGAAGGAAAAACGGTGTTCTATTCCCTTGCTGATGATCATATCCAGACCATCATGAACCAGGGAATGGAGCATATTCTGGAATAACAGATGATATATCAATATAGAAGGAAGGAAACGATAACAGTGACAGCAGGAAGAAAGAAAAAGGTAATCATAGGGATCCTTGTAGCACTTTGTATGACAGTAACGGGATGTGCTGGTTCTGTAAAAAAAGGAACGAAGTATCTGGAAGAAAAAGACTATAAAAATGCAGAGGTGGAATTCCAGGATGCGGTAGACAAAAAGAAGAATCTGGGAGAGGCTTATCGCGGACTCGGACTCTGCTACTGGGAACAGAAAAAGTATGAAAAGGCAGAGAAGGCGTTGGAAAAAGCATTGAAGAATGGAACGGAAGAGACAGCAACTCTTTATAATATTCTGGGAATCTGCGATCTGGAACTGGATAAACCGGAAAAGGCAGTGTATTATTTCGAAAATGGGCAGGAGCTTTCAGGCGCAGGAAAAGAGCTGCTAAAAGAAATGGCATATAATCTGGTAGTTGCCTATGAAAAAGCAGGGGATTACCAGTCTGCAAAAGAGAAGCTGGACAGTTATCTGAAAGCAAATCCAGATGACAAAAAAGCGCTGAAAGAGCAGGAATTTTTAAATACACAGATTTCGGAAGGAGATCAGCAGTAGAGCGGATCGGATGAGCAGATCTGATCCGGGACGGAAAGAAATCTGGCAGGGGAGAATAATATGGCACTTTATGAAATAAAAGAAGAAAAGGAAAGGGTAATTCTGGTCGGTGTCAGTACAAGGGAGAACGATGACACGGAAGATTCTCTGGATGAGTTAAAGGATCTGGTGAAGACCGCAGGTGCGGAAGCGGTCGGACGGGTAATCCAGAAAAGAGAGCTTGTCCATCCGGGAACTTATGTCGGAAAAGGCAAGATTGAGGAAATCCGGGAGCTTTTGTGGGAGCTTGACGCAACCGGGATCGTCTGTGATGATGAGCTGTCTCCGGCACAGATGAACAATCTGACGGATATTCTGGATGTGAAGGTAATGGACCGGACGATGGTCATTCTGGATATTTTTGCAGGACGGGCTTCTACAAGTGAAGGAAAGATCCAGGTAGAACTGGCACAGCTTAAGTACCGGCAGTCACAGCTTACTGGGGCAGGAAGGGCGATGTCACGTCTGGGAGGTGGAATCGGAACCAGAGGACCGGGAGAAAAGAAGCTGGAGATGGACCGGAGACTCATCAAGAACCGGATCGCACAGCTGAACCGTGAACTCAGGGAGGTGAAGAGACACCGGGAACTGACACGCGAACAGCGGACGAAGAACCGGATCCCGGTCGTGGCAATTGTCGGTTATACCAATGCCGGAAAGTCCACGCTTCTCAACACACTGACCGGAGCCGGTGTGCTGCAGGAGGATCAGCTTTTTGCAACTCTTGATCCGACGACAAGAAGCCGGAAGCTGCCAAGTGGGCAGGAGATTCTTCTGACAGATACGGTAGGCTTTATCCGGAAGTTGCCTCATCATCTGATCGATGCATTTAAAAGTACGCTGGAAGAAGCGAAGTATGCGGATCTGATCCTGCATGTAGTCGATGCATCCAATCCACAGATGGATGAGCAGATGTATGTGGTGTATGAGACACTGCAGCGTCTGGAGGCAATGGACAAACCGGTGGTCACGGCATTTAACAAGATGGACAGGATCGGGGAAAGCCTGACGGTACGTGACTTTAAGGCAGACCGGATCGTACAGGTGTCTGCAAAGACCGGAGAAGGTCTGGAGGCGCTTCTTCAGGCAATAGAAGAGATCCTGCGGGAGCAGAAAATTTATATCGAACGAGTTTATTCCTATCAGGAATCCGGGAAAATCCAGCTCATCCGGAAGTATGGAGAACTGCTGGAGGAAGAATACAAAGAAGATGGAATCCATGTATCTGCATACGTGCCGAAAGAGCTTGACGGGAGGGTATAACAGATGGCTTTACAGTTTATTTTTGGAAATCCGGGTTCGGGCAAGTCACATTATCTATATGAACATATCATTCGGGAATCAATGAAACATCCTGATATTAATTATATTATTCTGGTGCCGGAACAGTTCACGATGCAGACGCAGAAGGAACTGGTCCTGCGGCATCCGAGACATGGAATTATGAACATAGACGTGCTGAGTTTTGCACGTCTTGCTTTTCGTGTTCTGGAAGAAACAGGGAATGGAAGCAGGGAGATTCTGGATGATGAAGGAAAGAATCTGATTCTCAGGCGACTCGCGGGGAAAAAAGAAGATTCGCTAAAGGTTTTAAAAGGAAATATCAAAAAGCCAGGTTACATCAGTGAGGTGAAATCCGTTATTTCCGAGCTGACGCAGTACAACATTTCCCCGGATGGCATGGATGATATGATCACGGAGGCAGATGAGTCTGCGTATCTTGCCTGGAAATTGAAGGATATCCAGGTGATGTATCAGGCATTTGAAGAATATCTTGCAGATAAATATATTACAAAAGAAGAAATTCTGGACATTCTCTGCAATGTGATGGACAAATCGAGAATGCTGAAGGACAGTGTGATCGCGCTGGATGGGTTTACCGGATTTACGCCGCTTCAGAACAAGGTACTGGGGGAAATGCTGCATCATTGTCAGAAGGTGATGATTACTGTCACGATGGATAAGAGGGAAGATCCTTACGTGATGAAAGACAAGTATCAGCTGTTTGCGCTGAGTAAGCAGATGGTGACGTCTCTTGTGAAGATTGCAGGGGAGGAAAAGGTGCTGGTCGAAGAGCCGGTCTGTCTGTACCAGGAGCCGGTCTGGCGTTTTAGAAATGCGCCGGCACTTGCATTTCTGGAGAAGGAACTGTTCCGTTACAGTGGCAGGACTTACAGGGAAAAGCAGTCAAATGTGCGGGTTTATGCAGCGGCAAATCCCAGGATGGAAGTAGAATGCGCTGCCCAGAGGATACGTTTTTTAATTCGTAAGAAAGAATATCGTTACCGGGAGATCGCGGTGATCGCAAGTGACATGAATCTCTATGCGGATGAGATCGAGAAGACTTTCCGGGAGTATGAGATTCCGGTTTTCATGGATTATAAGCGGAATGTACTTTTAAATTCATTTGTGGAGTATATCCGGAGTCTTCTTGCGATGGCAGAACAGAATTTTTCTGCAGAAAGTGTGTTCCGTTTCTTAAGAACGGATCTGGTCGGATTTACCGGTGAGGAATTGGATCTTCTGGAAAATTATGTACTTGCGCTGGGCATCCGTGGTTACAAAAAATGGCAGGAAAAATGGATCCGCAGAGCGAAGGATACGACCGAGGAAGAGTTGGAGGTACTGAATCATCTCCGGGTATGCTTTGTGGAAAAAACAGAAGAGCTGGTGTTTGTCTTAAAGCAGCGTCAGAAGACAGTGCGGGATGTGACGCTTGCAATCTGTGAATTTCTGGAAAAAGAAGAAATCCAGAAGCAGGTAAAAGTATTGGAGAATCAATTTACAGAAGCAGGAGAGCTTGCACTTGCAAAAGAATATGCACAGATCTATCGTGTGGTGATGGAGCTGTTTGACAAGTTTGTAAGTCTTCTTGGAGATGAGCGGATTGCGCTCAAAGAGTACAGGGAGCTTCTGGATGCCGGAATGGAAGAGGCAAGGATCGGTGTAATTCCGCCAAGTCTGGATGAAGTGATGGCAGGAGATATTGAGCGAACGAGACTGAAAGATATCCGGGCGCTGATCCTTCTGGGAGTCAATGATTCTCTGATTCCGGGAAATGCATCCGCAGGTGGACTGATTTCAGACAGAGACCGGGAGCGTTTTGAAGAAAGAGGAATTGCGCTTGCACCGGGAACAAGAGAAAAAAGTTACATCCAGAAATTTTATCTGTATCTGCACATGACAAAGCCGACGGAAGAATTGATGCTGACCTACAGTAAAGTATCGGCCGATGGAAAGAGCAGGAGGGCGGCATATCTGATCGGGGATCTGAAGCGGATGTATACAAAGCTTCCTGTATTTAATATGGATCAGTATGGGATGGAGACAAAAGAAATGCTTCCACAGACCGGGATCGGGTCATTGATCGAAGGATTACAGAACCCGAAAAAGATGGAGGAAGGCAGCTGGCAGGAGCTGTACCGTTGGTATTGTGCGCAGGAGGACTGGAACGAAAAGGTGCACGATCTGGCAAGGATCAGCAGATACCGCAGGCCGGAGGACAATCTGACTTTGCAGACCGCACGGAAGCTTTATGGAGACTGGGCACCAAGCATTTCAAGACTGGAGAAATTTGCTGCCTGTGCCTGTGCGCATTTTCTGACCTATGGACTTCGCCTTAAGGAGAGAGAGGTCTATGAATTTGCTGCTCTTGATTTTGGAAATATTTTTCATAAAGCACTGGAAAAATATGCCCGACGGGTAGAACGGGAAGGCCTGGAATGGACTGAGGTTACAAAGGAGCAGCAGGAACAGTTTGCGTCGGAAAGCGTGGATGAGAGTATCGTAGATTACAGCAATACCGTAATCTACAGCAGTGCGCGGAACGCGTATATCGTGCCACGTATGAAACGTATGATGAACCGGACGGTCTGGGCGATGACAAAGCAGCTTCGGAAGGGAAGCTTTAAACCGGAGGGCTATGAGGTAAGCTTTGGAAGCGGAAAGATTGACAGGATCGATACATGTGAGACGGAAGATCAGGTCTATGTGAAGATCCTGGATTATAAAACCGGGGCAAAGAGTTTTGATATGGCAGCTTTTTATCATGGTCTGCAGATGCAGCTGGTGGTGTATATGGAAGAAGCAGTCCGGCTGGAGAAAAGAAAACATCCGGGTAAAAAGATTGTGCCGGCAGGCATTTTCTACTATCGGATGAAGGATCCGATCGTCGGGAAAGAGCTGGATGAAGAAAAACTGGAAGAGGCAATTTTAAAGGAGCTTCGGCTGGATGGAATCATCCGTCAGGAGGATGCCGTGATTCAGAGACTGGATGCGGATTTTTCGGGGAATTCGCTTGTGATTCCGGCAGGAAAGACGAAAAGCGGCTATTCCAAAGCATCCAAAATGCTCCTGCCGGAAGAGTTTGATGCAGTGCTGACTTATGCACAGAAAAGACGGACTGATCTTCAGGGAGCAATGTACCGCGGAAAGGCGGAGGCACTGCCGTATGAGATGGGTACACAAAATGGCTGTACGTATTGCCCATACCGGGATATCTGCGGATTTGATGAGCAGATCGAAGGATATGAATACCGGAAGCTTGAGAAGCTTCCGAAGGAAATTGTAATGGAGAAAATTATGGCGAAGCTGGAAGAGGAGAAGCAGACATGGGAGTAAAATGGACCGAAGAACAGCAGCAGGTGATCGACCTGCGCGATCATAATATTCTGGTGTCAGCAGCCGCTGGCTCCGGGAAAACTGCTGTTCTGGTGGAGCGGATTATTGCGAGGCTGACAAGGGATGCAAATCCGGTGGATGTCGACCATATGCTGATCGTGACCTACACTGAGGCGGCGGCTGCTGAGATGAAAGAAAGGATCGGTGCTGCGATTGAGAAGGAGCTGGAGGAGGATCCGTCAAGTGAACATCTGAAGCGGCAGTCTGCCCTGATCCATACAGCAAAGATTACAACGATCCACAGCTTCTGCCTGTCTGTGATCCGGGAGTATTTTCACACGATCGATCTGGATCCGGGATTCCGTATTGCGGAAGAAGGAGAATTAAAGCTTTTGAAGCAGGACGTGATGAAAGAGCTTCTGGAAGCAAAATATGAAGAAGGAAACGAGGATTTCCTGCGTTTTGTGGAGACTTTTGCAACCGGAAGGGAAGATCTGCAGGTGGAAGAAATCATCAGCAGACTGTATGAATTTGCCGGAAGTTATCCGGATCCGGAGGAGTGGCTGGATGACTGTGCAAGGATGTACGAAGAGAGCGGGGAAAAAGCCATTTATATTGAAAAGGTGATGGAGTATATCCGGAGAACAGTTGCGGATATGCAGATGCTGATGGAAAAAGCGGACCAGATCTGCATGGAACCGGACGGACCGTATATGTATGGAGAAATGCTGGAAGCGGATCAGAAAGTTCTGAGAAAGCTTTTTGCGGCAAAGAGCTATGAAGAAATGTATGAGGCACTGAAAGAAAAGCCGGCATGGAAAACTCTGTCCAG
>OGQB01000813.1_pt1 | contig 30288 bp, 28 predicted proteins | sample 1553071 | NCBI WGS metagenome assembly OGQB01 (sample SAMEA2580284, study PRJEB22360) | human gut metagenome | biome: human gut; feature: human-associated habitat; material: faeces | place: Denmark | collected 2008/2010
TTTTCTTGATTTTCTTCTATTCTTTCTGGCATTTCTTTATATAGACCAATATCTGTTAAAATTCCTCTAGAGTCTCTTGTAAGCACAATATTTAAATAGTATTTGCCTTTTTCGAATAATTGTTGGGCAATATCTTGAATTAAATTTTCAAACTCATAATAATCCATTCCAGATCTATTAAAAATCTTCCTTATATTTGAATTTGGTATTGATATCATATATCTATCCCACTTATTAAACTTTCCAACTATCTCTACTGACATATGTTCAAACAAATCTCTAATCATACAAAAATATTTTACATTATTCTGATATTTCATACTATTTCTATCCCTCATTCCATTTAAACTTCGATTCATATTTACTATCAGATAAATTATTTACATAGTAACACAAATAAATTTCTGAAAAATTATATTTGCCCAATTCGAATTTTTGCACAATTTCATCATCTGATATTATTCTCTTTCTTCCGTAAATATCTCCTATATTTTCAGTTTTTATTTTTGGCATAATATTATCTATAAAATTTCTATTCATAGAATCCCTAAATGGATCAAATTCTATTCGATTTTTATCTATGTTTCCATATTCAACCATACTATTAAAAAATTTTTTGTTCTCTATCGAATAGTTTTGTTCTTTTACTAAATCTTCCCATTTAGAATCACTATTTATTCTAGAAAGATATATCATTTTCCCTTGTATATCCATAAAATACAAATATGGTTTTAAATATTTATTTATTGCATATTGTGCATTATATCCATTTAGTTCTATTTCTGTTTTTGTTTTTATATCACTTATATTTGATAATATAAATAGATAATTAAATATTTTTTTATATCTTTCATAATCATCGTTATTCAATAAGTTATTTGCCATAATATATGCATTATAAAAAATTAGTCCAAAAATATCAAATTGGGATTCATCCTCTTCTTTTTTATCAAATTCCAAATTTCCTAATAGTTTTATTGCACATATTATATTATTTAATTTATAATCTTTTATTTTTTCATTAAATTTTTTTGGTATATTATCTATCCATATAAAATCTTTTTTCATTTTTATAATTTCTTTATGGATTCTTTCTATACTTAAATAAGCATTTTCTACCTTATTATATATTTCAATATTTTTAGCAATTATTACTTTAGTAGCATTATATTTTTTATTTTCATACATGTTTTGTACACTATTTTGAATATAATCCAATATTTGTATATAAACATTATATATTTCATTTATTTGCTGATATATTAAAGCATATAAATGTTCTTTTATGTATCTTTCACTAGTTATAACTTTCCCTTCTATTCTTCTTTCTAATTCAATTTGTTTACATACTTTTTCAACTTTTTCATTGTTAAATATTTTATTATTTTTTTTCAATAAATTATTGAACTTAATTTCTTTATATTTCATTTTATCAATTATTTCTTTACATTTTTGTATATATACATTTGATTTAAGAATAGCTCCCATAAAGAATAATGACTCCATTTCTAAAATTGCTTGTATATTAAAATCATTTTTTTCACTATAATTAAATAATGTATTGATTTTTTCAAATATCATAATTTCTTCTTTTATAATATTTGAAATATTTCCACCTAAATTAGCTGCTGTTAATAACTTATCTAATTTTTCCATTATTTTATATGCATAAATCAATTTATCATTTCTTATCAACTCTTCTAGCCCTATACTAATTAGCGAAAAGAAATTTTCTTCTATCCAATTAATATTTCTTATTTTTTCAGGGGTAGGAATAACTCCTGTATTTACATATGTAACTAATTCCATTTCTCCCATCTTTAACATTGATTTCTGTTTATATTTTTCTTCAAACCACAATGAATTATATGGTATTTTATTTTTAGTAACCATATAATTATATAATGTTCTAATAGTCGTATCTTCAAATTTATAGATTGCATTATAATCTTTTTCTTTTATAAATGTTTCTATTAATTTATTTAATTTTTCTATACTCCCCTTTGCTATGTTTTGATAATATTGTTCAAATTCAACCCCTCGAAAATATCCTTTTGTTTTTTGCACTTTACGAGAACTATTATATATTTTTAAGCATTCTTCTCTTGTAATAAAATTTAAATTTGTAAAATAAAATATTCTTTGAGAAAGATTAATAAAGGCAATTACTATTCTTACCGTATATAATACAAATAGTCCCGTAATTAAATAACTTAATCTTATTCCTACTATACAAAACATTATAAGTATAATATTTATGATAATATAATTTTTTATACTCTTTATATTTCTATTATTCTCTTTCTCTCTTAATATTTCAAATGATAATGATGTATCTAAATTAACATACTTACTTGAAAATACTCCCGATAAATTAGCATAAAATAATGCTATTAATACTCCTGATATTCCCAATGAAGCAAGTAATAACTGATAAAAATAATCTTCAGAGAATGTTACAATACTTTTTACCATCTCACAATTAACAAAAAAATTGTTATATAGTACTTCTTCTACTATTAATAACCCTATAACCAAAATTGAAATTACAAAAATATAAAATAGTACCATTATTATTTCTTTTATCATATTAATAGCTTCATTTCCACTTTTTTTAATTCCATTCTCAGTTTTAAAAAGCATCTTTTTGACCTGAAAAAGAATTTTGTATATCACATTATTTTTTATTTTCCAAATTTCATATCTAATTTTATTTTTCATAATCACTCCTATAAAAAAGCAAAATAATCCTGTAACTATTAATTACTCTCTTACTTTGCTTTTCCTCTGTAAACTTATTCTAAATATTCTTTTAATCCATCAATTATTTTATACACTTTGGTCATTGGATTTCTTCGTGATTCTTGTCCATCTTTATTTAATTCTTCCATATATTCGCAATTCTTTATTGCTGTATGTAGCCTTTCTTCACTTGTAACTTTTTCAAAAATGTTTGTATCGTTTTTAGTATATTCCCCTAAACCTTTTTTCTGAAATTCTTTACTTAATTCTTGTAATACATTGTCCTTTGAAATATACCTATTTACTTTCTTAAAATGTGATAATAACCACAATTCAAAATTAGGATTAGACCAAGCTACATTATAGTCACAGGTTTTAATTGCTTTATCAAATTGTTCATCTGAGTAATCATCTTTATCAAATACAACCCAAACTTGTCCATATCTTTTATTTGAATAGTTTACAAATTTATCTGTATATTTTACTAAAGCTGTGGTATTTTCACCTGTTCCTTTTATTTCAATATTAGGAATTAATACATCCACTTTGCTTCCATAATTTTTATTTATCTTTTTCTTTAATCCATTAAAATAATTTGGTTCAGTTTGCTTCCCTTCACATACAATTAAGTAATTAGCTGGTGCAAGCCTCTTACTTTTTAATCTGTCTTTCCTTGATATATTTTTATTATTCTTCATGTATTATATCAAATTCTTCCAATACTGGAATAGCACCATATCTTCCAGTTAAATAATCTTTATTGTATGTTGCATCATTTCTTACTTTTTTACCTGCATTTTTATCATCTTCTAATATATAATCAGATAATGCATATATTTCTGAAATTCCGTCTTTATCTTTTTCTGCAAACCATATCTCATCTCTTCTAAATGTTTCTTTGTTTAAGTTTACCGTATCATGTGTTGAATATATTAACTGTCCATTTCCTATATTAGTCTGACTATTATGGAATAAGTTAATAATATATCTAGTTAATAATGGATGTAATTTTGCATCTAATTCATCAACAAATAATACCATTCCATTTTTTAATGCATCCATAAAGAAATCAAATAAGTGAAACATTTTTCTCGTACCATTAGATTCTAAATAAAATGGTAATGCTTTTAACTCTCCATTTTCTCCTCTGTGAAGAACTTCAATATCTATAATACCATTATTACTTTTAACGGCTTCTATTGAATCTGGTGTAGTTCTTATTCCTTCAATTCCAGAATCAAATGTTTTTATAAATTTTAATAGTTCTTTTTTATAGTTTTCATCGCTTAGTATTTTTAATGAAACTCTGTTATTAATAAATCTTTCAAAATTTGGATTACCTAAGTCTAAATACATGCTATTCACAAACCAGTCATATACATTGCTGAAATCCTCATTATTTCTATCTATTTTGCTATATATATTTAAGAATAATGTTCTTTCATCTATATTCACTAAATCTGAAATTTTATTAGGTTTCATTGATACATTGTTATTTTCTCTTTCGAAAATAGCATAAAATTTATTTACTCTTTTCTCAAATAACCACTCTGAAATAATTGTATCCTTTAAAACTTCAAAACCATATTTATATATTTTATTGTTTTTAGCTAATATTTCTACTTCTAAAGCGATTGGAGCATTATTTATCATAAAGCTATAAATATTTTCTTCATCTATTGGAGAATTCTTTTTAGAGTCATCACTTACTAATATTCTTTTTTTCATATAATCAAAAGCCTGTAACACATTAGTTTTTCCACTAGCATTGGCACCATAAATTGCAGATACTTTCAAATATTCACCATTTTCTGTTTTAGCCACATTATATTCATGTTCTTTTAATGATGTTGCTTCCATATCTAAACAATTTTCATTTTTAAAAGATTTGAAATTTTTAAAACTAAATCTTATTAACATTTTAAAATCCTCCTTTACTTTATATATTATATGCTAAAGTCAAAAAAATATCAACATTTTTGAGATATTTTCTCAAATTTATTGATATTTATTCAAAAATACTATTAAATTCTAATGGTACTATATTTTCATAAAGTAATGTAAACTGTGAGTTAACTTGTCTATAATCATGATAATGTCCAAAATACCATTTCTTAAACTCACATTTTTCTGAAACTTCTTGTAAATAATCTGTTAAAATATCTTTTTTATAAGATGGATTTAGTAATGTTTGAATGCTTGTAGGACAGCAATGAGAAATAATATAATCAACTTTATAATTTACTTTTTCTAATTTTTTTATTCCGTTTTGCATCTCTTCTTCAGTTAGAAGTTCTAAATCCCACCATGAATAATCTCTTATTCTAAAATATGCACCTCTTTTTCGATACTCATATATTTTTTCATATTCATCTATATTTAATATTCCATCTTGTATGTCATGTGATCTTGCACCACCAAATGCAAAAAATTTCTTATTATCTATATCATATATTTCCCCACGCATTAAATGAATAACAGAATCTCTTATTTTATGTACTTTTCCTCCATGCCATTTTTCTACTGGATATCTATATAATCTTTCAAAATTCTCATGATTTCCATCGACAAATAAAGTAGTAAAGTTTTTATTATTTAACCAATCTAGCCAATGCTTTTCATATATGCTTTCTACTATGTAGTTCCATACTCCACCAAAATCACCACAAATAATTACATAATCATTTTTAGTCATATCAGATTGTATTGGAAATTTATCATCTTCAAATCTCGAAAAATCAGCATAAGTATCACCTGTAATGTAAATCATATTTCTCTACCCCAATTTTCTTTTTTTAAAATCTATTTATATCTTTTCCATATTTTCCCCAATTTATTTTATATGTTTCCTGTTCTGCATCACTATCTATTAACATTAGTATTTTTTTACCTACTATCCTTGATGCAAAATAACATATTATCGCATCATCTAAATGAAATGTTCTATCTAATTCATCATTTGATAGAATTTCGTGTTTGGATATATTATACAAATCAACAAACAATTTTAACTCTTCACTTAATTTTGTTTCAAAAATATTTTTATCAGATATATATTTTAATAGTTTTCCTAAAGGATACTTCCTAACTTTTAAAAATTCTAATTTTCTATAAATACTTAAATATATTTTTATTGATTCCTCGAAATGATGGCCACAATTTTCTATTATATCTCTTGCTGTATAGTTTAAATCTAAAATATCTATATCAGCTCTAACATATTGAAAACATCTATATGCATTTCTATATATTGAACCTTGAAATGGATTAGAATTGGCTGGATCGCATCCTTGACAATAACCACCTATTCCGCCTAATGATTGATCAAATTTCCATAACTCTATAGTTTTATAATTATCTCCTGCTTTTTTTATATCTTCAATTATACTATCAATAATATCATTTTGAGTTTTTGTAAATATTACTTTTAATTTCTGTGTTTGTTCTAACATACTCTTTCCTCTATTAATTCTAATTTTAATTATTAAATAAGAATAAGCAAAATAATCATGTAATATACATAATTTATCTTGCTCATCATTTGTATTAATTTATATTTTTCTCGTTCTCTAACGATTGTCTAATCAAATCTATTTTATAATCATAATCTGAATCATCCCATACTTTTATTCTAATATTTCCTGTCCCCCAACTACCAACTGTAATGCTTTCAGCTATATTTTTATCATCTTTTAATAATTCAATTGGTAAATCCAATAATATATTTAGAGAATTTTTGTACACTATTATTTCAGCGAAATTTGAATAGTCATATTTATAAGCTATATAATGTTTTGTAATTACTTTAGTAATTCTATCATCTAATTCCATTATATCTTTATCAAATCTATCAAATACCTTTTGTATTTTTTCCTTCATCTCTGGAAGATGATCTATATTTTCATAAGATACTTTTTCATATTTGTTAGAAAACTTATATGGCTTTATTTCTTCCTCACTTAAATTTGGATATTCCCAAATCTTTAATGCTAAATCAGCCAAATAATTACTTCTATCATTAATTTGTTGAATATTCCATTCTGCATCTTTTTGATTTTCTTTCTCATAATTATCTACATAATCTAATATCCAATTACTTAATATAAAGTGACTATCTTTAATTCCTCCTGATACAGCTAGTTTTTTCTTAAAACTATAATCTCTCATTTCAGAATTATAAACCGGTTTTGTTAATGTTAAATTTCCTATTCTATGCACATTTTCATTCTGTTTTTGTTTCCATCCATCACCTAATACCTCTTGCCACCAAGATTTTAAGACCGAAGTTTCTGGTAATATATGTTCTATGGAAACATCAATATTGTCAATTGAAATAGGATTTTGATGGTTATAGTTTTCAAGTTGTTCTAATATATAATTTTTTAATCTAGTATTATACATATCTCTTGTAGCAAAAACTCTCTTGAAATCTTCATTATTAGGAAATACTTTATATGAGTCCAATAACATTAGAGTTGCTAATACACTTACTCTATAATTTTTCTTATCTACAGAATTATATAATATAGCAAATGTTTTATTTAATGAATTTGATGGAATTTCACATATATACCTTCTAAAGACATATGAAATAATTGCTTTTATAATTTCTATGAAATCTTTTCTTGAAAGGTCAAATTCATGAGTGTTTTGACTTTCTTCATAGTCATTATATACTTGCATTAAAAATGGATACACTGTATCAGCTCTTTGTATTTTCAGTTGTTTCCATAAATTATTAATTTCAACGTCATTATCTTTACAATTATATATATTAGAATAATATTTTGAATACTTTCTTAATCTTTTTATTATTTCTTCTTTTGAAAAATCTTTCTCTTCATAATAATTTTTAAATTCTTCATAAGCACGATCAAGTCTAATATTATTTTTCTTTTCAGTCATGATTAAATAATCTCTTAAGAAAAAATCAAATCTTTCCACATATCCTTGTTGTCCGAAATCTTGCTCAATAGGTCTCCAATAATTATCATATAATTTTTTTTGAATATCAGCATCTAAATCTAGCAATAAATAGTTTCTTAATAAGTCCCCCTGACTTAATCCTTTTCCTGTTGAATTCATACTCTCAAATATAATTTGAGGATTATCTTGATTCTTAGTTAAAACAACATAAACAATATCTAATTTAATAATTGCCATGTATATTTTATTTAATTCATCTATTGTATTAGGTATTAAATCAACAAAATAATTAAAATTATTTAGAAGTTGCTCTGATGGATGTATTAATTCTTTTTCTATTCCTTTTGCTATGTAAAAATATGTCTCTTTATCATCTGTTGTTGGCACCAATTTGAACTTATCTTCTCCTTGATACCTGTTATTAAATATAAATCTATTTTTTATATCTTCTGCAGAGGTGATTTCACCCAATTTTTCATATGCCCTAGATAAAGCTATCATTAATATTGAAAGAGTTGTTAATCTTTGTTGTCCATCAATTAGTATTTTTTCTTGTATTGTACCTGGCATATTAATATCATTTAATTGATAGCAAACAATCGAACCTATAAAATGTCCAGAATTTGCAGATGTTTCGCCTAATTTTTGTAGGTCTTTCCATAGTGTATGGCATTGTTCTTCATCCCAACTATATTTTCTTTGAAATATTGGTACAGTAAATTTTGTATCTACATTTGACAATAAATCATCTAATTTTGATTCCTTTGCTTTCATATATTTTCTTCTCCTTTATTTAAATTTTATTCCATCATCTCTTTACATTTTAACTCAGCTTGTCTTATAACAGTTTGAACCGCCTTTTCGCTTTTGTTAGGTGGATAATTATATTTAATTAAAAGCTTCTTAATTTCAATTCTCATTTTAGCTCTTGCATCTTTTCTAATATCCCAATCAATCGTCATATTATTATTAACTGTCTCAACAAGTTCTTTTGCTATTTGAACTAAAATTTCATCCTTCATTAATTCTTTAACTTCTGGATCATCTCCTAATGCATCAAAGAATGCCTTTTCTTCAGTTGATAAATTAAATTCATTTCCTGCTTTTAATTCTTCTTCAATTTCATTTTTTAAGTTTATTAATTCTTCAATTATTTTTTGTATGTCTTCTACGCTTGTCCTTTCATTATATGTCGCTGCAATCTTTTGGAACTTTGTTGAAAATTTTTCCATCATAACAACATTCTGTCTTCCTATTTGATTAACATACTCTTTTAAAGCTCTATTCAGTACCTCAACTGCAATATTTTTCTTTTGCATTTTTGCTAACTTATTTAATATATCATTGCTTAATAATGCCAACTGATTACTATTGTGTACTTCTCCTATTTGTAGCATTTCATCATCTTGTATTGCTCTTTCTAACATTTGTGCTACATTTGCGTTTATTTCTTTAACGTCTATTCTTTCTCCGCTTAGTTTTGATATGAATGATCTTACAGCTATAAAGAATAATATTTCATCTTTTAATTCCTGTGATAATGCTCCTGTGCATAACGCATATAAGCTTTTAACATCATAACTATATTTCATAAATGCTTTTTTAATTTCTTCTGTTTTGAGCATCAAGTTCGCTCCTGCCATAATAATTTCATACTTATCGCTATCTGTTGTTGTAGCAAAATGTCCATAATAGAATCCTTTAAATAAATCTCTAATTAATTCAACTTTATCATTTAAAACTTTTACCAATTCACTATTGTCTACAATTTTGCCTTGATCTCTCTTCGTATATGTTTTCAATGCATCCAGCAACCATCTTTTTAGTCCTATGTAATCAACAATTAGTCCACCAGTTTTATCTTTATAAACTCTATTAACTCTTGCAATTGCCTGCATTAAGTTATGTGCTTTCATAGGTTTGTCTATATACATAGTTCCAAGTCCAGGCACATCAAATCCCGTTAGCCACATATCTACAACTATTGCAATTTTGAAGCTAGACTCCATGTCTTTAAAATCTACTTCTAGTTGTTTTTTATCCTTCTTAGAACCTATTGCTTTTTGCATTTCTTCATCATCTTTATTATTAGATGTTATTATCATATTAACTTTATTTTTCCATTCTGGTCTTAGTTCTATAAATTTGTTATACATTATAAATGCAGATTGTCTTGAATATGCTACAACCATTGCTTTATTAGCCACACTCGTTTCTATTTCTTCATAATGTTTTATAATATCTTTAACTATCATTTCTAATCTATCTGGATTTTCTATTATTTGTTTCATTGTAGCCATTGCTTTTTTAGATTCTGCTATTTTATAATCATCAATACCTTCTTCTGTTTCAAGCATATTGTAGTAATCATCTATCTCATCTAATATCTTTTGATTTAGTCCAACTCTTGCCATTCTTGATTCATACATAATTGGCACCGTTGCACCATCCATAATTGCTTGTGTCATATCATAAGTATCTATTATATTTCCAAATACATTTGTTGTTGACCTGTCCTTTGTTTCAACAGGCGTTCCTGTAAATCCAATATATGTTGCATTTGGGAAAGCATCATGCAAATACTTAGCTGTTCCATATTTTTTATATGCTTCCATTTTAGCTTTATCGAATTTTATTGTTGCATCTAATCCATAATGGCTTCTATGGGCTTCATCTACTAAAACTAAAATATCATCTCTTTTGCTAAATACCCCTGTTTCTTCTTCAAATTTCTGTAATGTAGTAAAGAATATTCCACCAGATTTTCTTCCCTCTAATTTTTCGTTTAAGTCTTGTCTATTTTCAATTTGTACTGGTTCTTGTTTTAGATATCCTGAGCATTTTGCAAATGTTGTAAATAACTGATTGTCTAAATCATTCCTATCTGTTACAACCACTATACTTGGATTATTTAATACTTTTATCATATTACCAGTATAAAATACCATTGAGAAGCTCTTTCCACTTCCTTGTGTATGCCAAAGTAATCCAGCTTTTCCCGTTTTGTTATCTATTGCATTTTCTGTACTGGCTATAGCTTTCTTAACTCCAAAATATTGATGATATGCTGATAAAATTTTACTATCTTCACTCCATAATATAAAATTACTTATAATATCTAATAATCTATCTTTTCTAAGCATTCCATTGAATAGAGTTTTATGGGTAGGCATATTCTCTAATACTTCATCTGTATCTTCAACCTTTTTCCATTCCGAAAATCTACTCCATGGACTGGTGATAGTTCCTGCTCTTGCTTGTACTCCATCACTTACAATCATAAACTGGTTATAATAGAATAGTGATGGTATATGTACTTCTTGATATCCTTTTAATTGATTATATCCATCAATTAACTTAACATCTTCTCTTACTGTTGATTTTAATTCAACAACTACTAGAGGCATACCATTTATAAATATAATTATGTCTGGTCTTTTTTCACTATGCTCAATGATTGTATATTGGTTAATTGCTTTGAATGTATTATTTTGGATATTTTCAAAATCTATTATTTTAATAGTTTTATATTTTGTTTCTCCATCTTCTTGAATTGGTACAGAAATTCCCTCTAGTAAATATTTAGTAAATTGTTTATTGTTTAATATTGTATTGTTGTTGTCTAAATTTCTAATGTTTCTTATAACTTCTTGTATCTGTTCAAATTCAATTCCTTTATTCATTCTTTCAATTGCATTCAAAAGATCTTCTTCTAATAATACCTTTGAGAAGTCTGTTCGCTCCATTTCATATCCATTTATACATTTATATTCTAGTTCTTGTAATATTTCCATTGTTATATTCTCTAGTTTTTCTTCATCAAACATAATTTGCCCCCTAAATTACATCTAATTATTTAATAGTTGCTTTCTTTCATTTTTTATTTTGTTAACTTGAACTGTTCTTATGGCATGTATCATCATAACAAAACAATTGTCATACCACTTAATCAATTCCTTATCTGTAAAATTTTTATATGGTTCTTCTTTTATGGGATGATTTATCCCCATTTTGTTTACTATTACACCAATTGCATTATCCAACTCTTTATCGAATGATTTTATATTAATATTCTTTTCTATATATAAATCTAATTCTTTTAAAATACTTTTTTTAGCCTCTATATCATTTTCTATTCTAAAATCGTTATACTCTAAAAGTATGTCTGCTATTTCTTTATTAACTATTTTAAGTATAGAATCAACATTTGAATCTCTTTTAGTTATAATTATTTTATCGTCAATTTGTTTTAATTTATAATTCATCTTTTCTAATATTCTCGGAATGTTTTCTATTACAGCAAGAGTATTTCCTAATAGTTCAATACTCTTATCTTCTTTTACCAGCAAAAACATATTAGATAAAAATTCTAAGTAGTATAAAAAACTTTTTTCATCTATGTATTGTCCTCCATATGTGCAAGTATCTTCATAATCGATACCAATATGTTCCAAATATTCTCCCACTCCCAAAAAAGTGTCTCGATATTTCCATTTTAAAAACACCCTTTTGTCTATAGCCTCCATCACTGTATTATAATCTCTTTGATGATAGCTATCTTCTGCAAATATTGCAGCATTTGGATCCATATGAAATGCATACACTAATTTTTCAAACTCTTTATTTATATCTAATCTGTTCTCCAGTTCAAAAATACTATTCATTTAATCCCTCCAGTTAATTATAATGTATGTAATTAAATTTTTATTTTTTTAAGTCTACTTCTCCATCCATTAATTTTGGTAATAAAATGTTTTTTATTTCTTCCAACCTATTATTTTCTATCTCATTATTTCTTATTTTTTCAAATATACTATTAGTTGACTTGTTAAATTTATCTAGATCATTTTCACTAGGAAGTGCTATTGGCATTGATTTTATTATTTTTGAATTTACAGCTATTGCAATAGAAGAAGTACTGCCTAACTTTTTGTAATCATAATTCTTCAAATAAGCATAAATATAACCTCTTAGCTTATCATCATATAAATTAAAATGTGCTATTGCTTCATTGGTAGTCATTTGTTCATTAGTTATAACTACTCTTCCTACTGTTAATTTAAAACTTAGCACCACCGTATTAGCCGGTACAATTTTAACATTATATTTATCTACTGCAGTTTTTGTAAGTTTTTCAGATGTATCAAAAGCATATACTCCACATTTACCTATATCAGATATTGAAAGCCATTTTATATCATAATTGTTTTTTGAAAAAAATTCCTTTTTGGCTCTAGGAGGAGTCTTCCCGATTGTTATATTGGCTATCTCGTCTGCCCTTTTTACTTTGTCTGTTTTTATAGAAGTTTCTTTAAATGAAATGTCAATTAACTTTTGCAAATTATTATTCATATCAGCATTTAACTTTATTTTTTTGTCAATGTTTGATAATATATTTACTACTTTTTCTTGCTCTTTTAAGCTTGGAATATTAATTTTTATATTTTCAATTACTTCTCTTTTAGCAATATTTACTTGAACACTTCCCATAGAGCGAGATATTATAGAATTATATCCATAATCACTTTTAAAAAAGTAAAACAAATATTCTGGTAGCACTATGTCTGTATTAGCTCTTAAAATTAATAAAGCTTGGCTTATTATACCCATTGGATCTTTTTCTGATATCAAATCGACTTTTCCTATTGTTCCTGAACAACTTATTATTAAATCATTTGGTTTTACTGTAAATCTTTTCATTTGACTGTATTTTTCTTCATCTATGTAATATCTAAACTCTCTAGTAGCATATATTGCATGTTGTTGTTCATATACTGGTATACCTGTACTCTTTAATTCATTCCTTTTTAAACTTGAACCAAAAGGACCTCTTATATAGCCTTTATCTTGTAAAATTTCCTTTAACCTATATTCCATATCCAATAGCCTCCAAGTTCTTCTTAATTTCTTCTTCCAACTTATGAGACTCTTCGAATTGTGCTTTTAATTCAGTTGTTATTGTTTTCATTTTTTCTTCAAAAGGTATTCCATCGTCTTCTTGTTCTTCTGTTCCTACATATCTACCTGGTGTAAGGACATAATTGTTTTCTTCTATTTCTTTTATTGTAGATACTTTACAGTATCCAGCTACATCTTCATAATTTTCATTGTTTTGGAAATTGTGATATGTATCTGCAATTTTAGATATATCGTCTTCATTTAGTTCTCTTAATTTTCTTGTTACCATTGTTCCAAAATTTCTTGCATCTATAAACAATGTTTTTCCTTTTTGTTTCTTGTTTCTATTTAAAATCCATATGCTACAAGGTATTGTAACTGTGTAAAATAAATTAGATGGCATTGATAATATACAATCTACTAAATCTGCCTCTATTAAATTTTTTCTGATTACCTCTTCTTGTCCCCCTGCTGATAAAGAGCCATTTGCAAGTATTATTGCTGCTTTACCATTCATAGATAATTTTGATACCATATGTTCAACCCAAGCAAAGTTAGCATTTCCTTTTGGTGGTATTCCATATTTCCATCTAGGATCATCTAATAATTTTTCTTGTCCCCAGTCACTAATATTGAATGGAGGGTTTGCTAATACAAAATCTGCTTTTAAATCTTTATGCAAATCATTATGGAATGTATCATCTGCAAACTTCCCTAATCCGTCATTATTTATTCCTCTAATAGCTAGATTCATCTTTGCTAATTTCCATGTTGTTGGATTTTTTTCTTGTCCATATATAGTTAAATTTCTTGCATTACCATTATGTCTGTGAATAAATTTTATACTTTGTACAAACATTCCTCCTGAACCACATGCAGGGTCATAAATTCTACCTTGATATGGTTCAAGAATCTCAACCATTGTTCTAACCAAACAAGCTGGTGTATAGAATTCTCCACCTTTTTGCAATTCATTAGACGCAAATTGTCCTAAGAAATATTCATAGATTCTTCCCAAGATATCTTTATCTTGGGCTTCTTTACTTCCAATTTTTATATTAGTAAATAAATCTATTATTTCTCCCAAGTTTACATTTCTATAATTTGGGCTATTAAATTCTTTAACTAAGACACCCTTTAAAGATGGATTTTCTCTTTCTATTTCTTCCAATGCATCGTCAATTATTTGTCCTATATGAGGATCTTTAGAATGAGCATTTAAATATTCCCATCTAGCCCTAGCTGGAACATAAAACACATTATCTGCCTCATAACTATCCCTATCCTCTTCAAGTCCATAACCATCTTTTACTAATATTTGATATTTCTCTTCAAATGCATCAGAAATATATTTTAAAAATATTAATCCTAATATTATAAATTTATAATCTGAAACAGGAACTGCCCCTCTCATTTTATCAGCAGATTCCCATAATTTTTTTTCTAATTTTATTAATTCTTCTTCCTTCATTTTTGCACCTCAAATATTTATAATAATTCTATTATATTTTATATCATAAAATGACAAATTTCTCAACAGGTACTTCTAAATATTTACAATTAATTCCTATGAAAGAAATGATCATATATATAGCCTGCCTCTATATACTTTTCTGTCAATTCCATTTTCTTCTTTTCTAATAGTTCTAAATACTTTTGTTTAAATACTTTTTTACAAATCCATTTTATTCCCTCTCTTGAAACTACAATTTTATTATTTATTAAAAGTTTATATTCTTCTAATCCACTATCACACATTTTTCTTATAGCTTTTCTAATAGTAATATCTTCTTTATTAAAATACTTGCATAGCTGTTTTATATCCATATCCTCATTCCACCAATTTTCATCATGCACTATTTTTAATAGTTCTTCATATTGTTTTATCCTATCTTCAAAAAATTCTACATCAGCATCGGTTAATGATTTTTCTTTTTGAAAATACACTTGAAGCAACCATACATATCCTTCATCTAAAATAAAGTATTTTCTACTTTTTACTTTTTCACTTCTCCATCTGCAAGTTGGATGCTTTTTTAACATTACATTCACGGCTTTTCTTAAATCTTCATGTGTTATTTCTTTTCCACATTTAGTAGTAACACCCAACAATTTAAATCTCTTTAAAATTTTATTATATGATACAAAAATACTCTCTAAAGCTTGCTCTGAATCTCTGAACATTTTTCATCACTTCCTTACTATATAAATTTATTAATGCTAGTTTACGAAGCATTAATAATTAGCAAAATATATTTTGCTCGAATATAGGTAGTATTTTTTAGTACCTAATATTCGCCAGCGTGGTGTTTTGACACCATTTTTGCTGTTTAGGGCAAAACGCCCTAATACCCTTTTTGGCTCTCCGAGGGAAATTTTTTTATTCATTTTTTATAATTCTTGTTTAAATTTTAGAAAAAGTTTGAACAAAATTCAAACTTTTTCTATTTACAATTGTTATAATCTATATTATAATTTTTTTAGGTTTTAAGATTGAGTTAGCAAATAGTTTGGTCACTTATGCTAACTTTTTCTTTTGTTTTTATTTCTTTTGCAATTGAAATTCCATAACACATTTCATTCAGAACTTCAACAATTTCTTCTGCAATTTCTGTATCATTTTCAGTAAATAACTGTTCAATTAATTGCTCTTTATTATATCTTGTTGTAATAACAATTGGTAATTCATTATCATATCGATTACTTATGATTTTATATAATTTTTCTAAAGCCCATTTACTTGAATTTTCATTACCTAAATCATCAATAATTAACATATCTACATTAGAATATAGTTCAATAATTTGTGTTTGTGATAATCCATCTTTATTAAATGATTCTTTAATTTTATCAATTATAGAACTACTTTTTTCCATAAGCACAATTTTATTATTTTCTATCATTTTATTTGCAATACATGCTCCAAAATATGTTTTTTCAAAACCTATATTTCCATAAATAATCAAGCCATTTTTCATCTCTGATTCAATACATAAATCTGTAAATTTTATTAGTTGATTTATAATAGATGTATCATCATATGTATCAATAAGATTTTCAAAATTATACTTTTGTAATCTCTTTTTCATATAGTTATCTTTATAAATACTATTTATAATTTTTCTATACTTTTCTTGTCGCTGTTTTTCTTCTTGTTCAAAATCAAATTTTTTCCAAAATTGAATTGCTTTCTCACAATTACATCTTTCATATTCAATCATGCTTTTATCATAATTTACATATAAATAATCGAATCCAATTGGCTTTAAATTTTTATTACAAAATCCACATTTTGCACCTTCATTAGTGATAACTTTATAATTTGAATTCTTTAAATCCACTTCTATTCTTATCTCCTTCTTTTTCTATTTTATTTCTAATCTTTTTCTCTTCTTTAGTGTTACGTTGCGTTACTGTAACGTTACTTTTTTCTTTTTCACTTTTCATTTTTTCACGATATTTTTGCTGTCTTAAACAATTTTGTAGTCTGATTTCTTCAAGTTTATCAGCACTTTGGTACTTAGACCAGTTTTTGATTTTATAAAAATTATCTTCTATAATAATCATTTTTAATTCTTCAAATTTTTCCAAACATTTTGTGATTTTTTTCCTAGACTTTCCCATAATCTTTGAAAATTCATCAACTGTCATCGGTTTATCTTCTGTTAGTGATAATCTACCTTGATAATTACATTTCATTGCTATTATTAAAAGTTGTATCCATACTCTAATTATTGTATCCCCATCCTTTTCGCTTTCTAGCAATTTTATTTTGTTATTATCAAAAAAATCCGTAGATAATTTTAACCATTGTAAATTAGTCATATCCTCCTTTCCCCACTTTCTTCTGAATCTAATCAGTTGATTCTTGTTCCATTTTTGATAAATATTCATCTAAAGCTTGTACTCTAAATAAATATTTTCCACCAACTTTAGAACATGGTATTTGCTTTCTTCTTACTAGTTGATTAATTAACCAATAAGAAATTCCTAAATACTCACTTGCTTCTTTCATCGTTAGTGTTGTTCTTTGAATCTTTTGTAGTTCCATAATATCACCTCCTGTTTTTTTGTAATTTAATATTGACTTTTGTTAACAAATGTATTATATTGTTTGTAGTTAACTTTGTAAATACTTTTTAGTGTGTTTTGATAGCAGGTTAACTTTATTGAATTTTGCAAACTGTTAACGGAGGAATTATGAACAAATTAAAAATTGATGAACCTATTAGTATATTTGTTTCAAAGAACGAAACACTTACACATAAAGCATTTTTATATGCAAAAACAAAATCATCTAAGCCAAAATATTATAATCTAAAAAACATTAATACAGGTTATTTTACTATTAATACTACAACTACCACTCAGACACTTTGTACTGAACTTATTAACTTTTTAAATTGTAATTTTGATAATTATGATGATTGTTTTATGTGGTTTACTAAGTTTTTTACTTCATACATCATATATACTGGTGAAGATGATATAAATAAATTTGAAGTAAATAAACTTTATTCTTTTAATAAAGTAAAAGAATTATTTAAAAAATATTTTGAAGAAATAAAAAATGACTCAAAACGTGGTCAAAAACTATTATCAGAATTTGTTGATTATATATTTAACATTAATAATATTGAAGAAATTAAAGATTTTACTTCTAAAATAAGATTTTATATTTATTATAACTCTCATTCTAAAAAGCTAGATAGATTTATAAATAACTACTTTTCTATTCCACAAGGCTTTTCTTTTAGAACAATATCTGGTATTAAAGGATCTACAGAAAAAGATTTAATCAAATTCTTTAAGTCTGCTCCAGATTATGATGTTGAACCAGATTATAGTTCTAGTAATGACAATATTTATGGAATTTTATATGTTACATTGTTTCAATTTGTACTTAATAATAAATATCTTATAAAAAAATGTAAGAATTGTGGTAAATACTTTATAACAGATAATGCACGCATTAATTACTGTAATAATTTATACAAAGGAAAACAAACTTGTAGAGATATTGGAAACCAAATTGCTCAAAGAATTAAACAAGAAAATGAGATTGTTTATGGTAAATATCGTAAGATTTATGCAAAAAAAGCAATGCTAGTAAACCGTAATCCTGATATAGAAGTTTATAAGATTGATTATGAAAATTGGAAAAAGCAAGCTAAGGAATTTATGGATGCCATTAGATCTGAAAAGAAAACTTATAAAGAATTTGATAAATGGTTGGAAGAAAACAAATAAAGGAAAAGTTTATTGCTTTTCCTTATTTATATAATCATTTCATAATCTATAATATCTCTTATATCATTTTCAAGTAAATAGTCATCAGAAATATATTCACCCCATTCACAATCACATGATATTAATTGATGCCCACATATAGGACACATTTCCCAGTCACATCCATCTAGATGAATTTCTCCTTTTTTAGCTCCACAATCGCCACAGTACTTGCAATCAATTGAACAATATGAATCATTCGTATTGAACTTATAATTATAAAATTTGTCTTCATCTCCATATTTTATTCTCTTATATGCATTATTATCTTTTGTAAGTATATACGAATAGTATTGATTTTCCTCAATATCCTCTTTAAACTGTTTTAATTGTTTTTTAGTAAACTCAATTCCTCTAAAAACCTCAAAATCCTTTGCATTATGTAAAATATTTTCAATAACATATTTATATTCTTCATTTTGATATTTATGGTGAAAAATTCTATAGTGTAATTTTATATAAAGCTCAAATAACTTACAATATTTTCTTTTTATTTCAATCGAATTAGCATTTACTTTAAAATGAATAAAATTATTTCTTATATTACCACAAGTAATCAATAAATCAGTTTCATTTTGTGAAAACAATTTTGGCTTTAAATTTTGCAATCTTGCTATCGCTTTCGAATATGTTATAGTTTTTGCTTTATCGCTAATTTTCTCATCAATATTTTCATAAATCAAACTTTTGTTAATTCTAAACAGAGCTTCTTTTAATAGTAATTCAATTGCTTGAACCAATAATATAAATGTTGTTTTCCACTTTCTTTTTTCTTCTATAGAATTTCTATCTTCATCATGGCTTTCACCATATCCTATCTTTTTATAATAGTATAATGTTTCTTTAATATAATCATATGAATTCTCTATTAAATTTAATTCAAAATTCATCTTATATTTTCTCGCTTTCTTTTAAACCCTTATTGGAACATCAATTTTTCCTTTAGCTATACATACATCATTTTTTATTATATATGCTTCAACATAATGGTCACCATCAAATTTAGAATATTCAGTATGTGTATAACTATTTGTTTCTAAAATTTGTCCCCTAATATCGTTTTTTTGTTTAGCTAAATCTCCTTCGTTTTTTACTTTCCAAAGAATTTTATCTATACCATAATTCATAATTTCTGCTTTATTTACTATGTAAAATTCTAATTTTTTATCCCTCTTTAGAAGCACATGATTTGTTATCATATCCCTTAAACTAGCTGGGCGGAATCCATCTTGTGTTACTATACAATCCAATTTTAAATTTAATACTACATCAACAGGATATTCATCTTCAATAAATTCTTCTGTATGATCATAAGCGTATTGTTCTTTTTCTTCTTCCTCATTTTGTGCTTTAGGAAATTCTTTTCCAAAAAGATTTCTTAATTCTTTATTTAAATTTTTAGAATCCTCATTTAAATCTTTAATTTTGTTATAAGCTTTTGTGGCTTTTTTTACGAATTTTCCTCCATCATCATTATATATTTTTTGATTACTTCCTATTGCAAACCAATAACTCTGATCTTTATCTTCATTCTTTAAAAACTCAAAAATATCTTTAACTAGATTTAAATAATTTTCATATCCACAATTTTGATATTCCTTCTTCTTTTCAAGGAAATTATTAGTTAAAGTGTCAATTAATAAGCCTTTAAATTTAAATCCTTTTTTGTTTTTCCATGATCTAAGCATATGACATATATTTGTAAAATTTCCATTTGTGTCATCATCTTTTTTCTTACATTCGTCTATTTCTGGAATTGGATTTGTAATCTTCCAGCTTCCTCCATCATTTGTATCTGGATATTTAAATGAATCATCATTTTGCTTAAATCCTGGAACTAATTCTACTGTGTATTTTGTAAAGTTTATTACTACAACTTGTCCATCACCTTTTAAGTCTGTATTAGGATATTTTTCTTTCAATACATTTTTTACTTCTTGTAATAATTGAGATTGTTTATTTCCATCATTATCATTTATTCTATCATAAACACTCTTAGGTAGATTAAAAAGTATGTCCAAATCACTTGTATTTTTTATTGCTGTAGTTCTACCAACTGAACCTACAATATACATATTAGATTCGTCATCATCTATGTCATAATAATGTTTATTTAGTTTTTTTGTAATGCCTTTTACTGTTGTTTGCATATCTTCAAAATTATCTAGTTTTATGTTGTTACAGAAATCACAAAAATCATCTTTAATCATTTATTTTCCCTTTCTAAGCTCTACAGGTAAATAGCTATCTATTTCTTCATCTGAAAATGTATTATCTTTTTGTATTTTTAAAGCTTTTGATGCTTTTTTTACAGCTCTATCACATGTAGATAAGCTTTTCTTGCATATATTATGATATTTTAATAATATCTCATCTCTCTTCTTAGTAGCTTCATCCAATTCTATCTTATTTAATTTTATATCTGATAATACACAAATGGTTTCATTTTTTAATTGTAAAAATTCTAATGCGCTTAATTTATGACTATCTCTTGATTCTTTTAAATTATATGTTTTATAAAAAGTATTTATAAATAGACATATAGCTGAAAAAACAGTGGTAATTATCTTTAAAGCAACTTCATCAATAAAAAAGCAAGTTAATAATCCTGATGTAGTAATTGCTGAAGATAATATCTTGCAAAATTCTAAAACATTAAACCAAAAAGAATTAATATCACTATGTTTTTCATGAATTTTATGGTTCCATACTATTGATGCAAAAATTTGTCTTATCTCTGATTCTATTATATTCATGTAAATTCCTCCTATATATTTGTCGTATTATATCATATTTTCTGTAAATAATCCAGTATTTTCAAAGGATTTTAGCTTTCAAATTTTCGACATTTTTTTACATTTTATTACATTTATAAATTTTTTAAGTTTCTTTTTGTAATCTATTGCAATTTGTTAACTATTGTTATATAATATCTTTGTTAACAATTAAATTAATACTCCTCCCACCCATAGGCATACTTGAAAGGAGGTGAAATAAGTAATGGCTGGGAGTATAGAAAAAAGAGGAAAAAATAGTTACAGGCTAACAGTATCTGAAGGATTTGACCTAAACGGAAAACCTATGATACACAGAAAAACAGTTCATGGAACTAAAAAAGATGTAGAAGTTGAACTAGCAAAATTTGTTACTGAAGTACAAAATGGTTTAATAATTGATGGTAAATCTCTTAAATTTTCTGAATTTACTGAAATATGGAAAAGAGATTATGGCTCAAAAGAACTTGCTCCATCAACATATAAACGTTATTGTAGAATCTTAGAAACAAGACTTTTACCATACTTTGGACATTTCTATATTAATAAAATTAGACCAACTGACATTATGAAATTCTATGACTTACTTGAAAAAGATACTCAGTTAGTTAGAAAAAAAGGTAACAATGGTTCAAAAACTAAAAAGCCCTTATCTGGTAAAACAATTTTAGAACATCACAGATTATTAAGAGCAATGCTTCATAAAGCAGTTTATTGGCAATTAATAGTGACGAATCCTGCTGAACGTGTTCAACCACCTAAAGCTAGGAAACCAAAAAGAAGATCTTATGATGATGAGCAAACTAAAATATTACTAGAAAATTTAGAACTATTACCTAATGAAGATACTAAATACAAAGTTGCAATCATTCTTACAGTATTTACTGGTGTTCGTTTAGGTGAATTAATGGGACTAGAATGGCAAGATGTTGATTTTAAAAACGGAATTATCAGTATTAATCGTTCTAGTCAGTACCTAGCAGATATGGGAGTCTTCACAAAAGTTCCAAAAACAGAAAGTTCCATTAGAGAAATTGCAATACCTGAATTTATCATTTCTTTACTTGAGGAATATAATTTATGGTATGAAGAACAAAAATCGATTTACGGCGAATTATGGACTAATTCTGATAGGTTATTTGTACAGGCGGATGGCAAACCAATGCACCCTTCTACAATTAGCAAATGGTTTGTTAAATATGTTGGTCAAATAGGATTACCTGTAATTAATTTTCACGGATTAAGACATACAAATGCAAGTTTACTAGTTGCACAAAATATTGATATAGCAGTAATTTCTGCGAGACTAGGTCATGCACAAATAAGTACTACACTTGACTTTTATGTGCATCCACTACTTTCTCATAATAGAAAAGCTGGCTATGCACTAGAAAACTTGTTATTACCAACAAGGTCTTAATTTGAACTTTTTTCTAATTTTCACAAATTACAAATTTTCACGATAAAAAATAAAAGGCAACTAAATATTTTTAGGTTTCCCATTGCCTTTTATTATGTTTAAAAAAGTATAAAATTTTAATGAATTTTTATTGATATTTAAGGCATTTGAGGTATTTATTTTACCCAATTTTTACCCAATTCGACATAATATTGTCATTTTTAAACATTATTGCAACTAATTTTTAGACAACAAAAAATCACTAAAACCATTATAGTTCTAGTGATATATGAATTGGTTGCGGGGGTAAGACTCGAACTTACGACCTTCGGGTTATGAGATTGACTTTACATTCTATTCATTTTTTCCAACAATTTATGGATAATAAAATATTATATACTTCCAACTACAAGCAAATATAATATATTTTTTACTTTCACATAAGATACTCATTTATAAAAGTTTTTTCCATTAAAAAAGCACTACAATTCTTACAATCGTAGTACCTTCTTATATATCATTATTTTACTTATTTCTTTCTGATCCCAATCTTTTCTAATATCCTATTAACAACTCTCTTTATTTTATAATTCCATGAATTTTAATTAATAGCAGTTAACGCTGTATTATTATTTTTTCCACACCATTTAAATTACTATGTATGTCTCCCGTATCTTTTCTCATAGCATCTATATTTTGTTGAGTAACATGCCCAACAATTCTAACACCTTCACCATTCGTATTAATATGTTTATCTGCACCATAAACATTATTTTTCTAAAATAATTTTATTATCACTTATTTTTTATTTCAATTATTTCACTTTATTCGCTAAAGTAATTATACAATTCATCTGTTATTTCATTTTTATCAAATTTTATAGATTTTATATCATTCGCATCAATTAAAACTTCTATATTATAATTCGTTTGAACAACTATATTTTTGGTAATTCCCTCTTTAGATAGTTCTGCACTAATAATTTTCCCATATATTGGCACATTAGTTTTAAGCTTTATTTTTACTTTTCGCTTTAAATACCAATTAATATTGTATAAAACTGAACTTTCAGAATTTAAAATCAAATGATCTGCTGCAGGTCTAAATCTTTTTGGTACAGGATACATTGTAATTAGTGTTTTACCTGTTTTTGATATTATAAATATATAATCTGAAAAAACAATAACTCTTGCATTCTTTTTTGCCTTTCGATACAAGTATAAATACAATCCTTTGTCATATTTTTCTTTTGAATTACCTTTATGAATAGCAGTATTTAATAATGTGCTATATTTATTTCTATTGCTTCTTTCTTTTATTCTCATCTTAGCATGTTTTGTTATTTTTCTGTTTTTCATTTTTCTCCTACCTTTGCATATATTCTACAATTTATACCATTTATTTTCAACATTTTCCAAATATTTCTTGTACTCCACAATTCCATATGCTACACTAATAACATAATTTAATTGGCAAGCAGTATTCATCTTCATAAGTTACACAAAAATTAACTTTAAACCTTTAACTGCACTTAGACAATATAAACACTTGCTTACCAAAATAAAGGAGAGTGTATAAAATGTTTAAATCTGATTCTATCAGACCTATAGCTTTAGGTATTGCAAAACAAAATTTTAGTAGGCATTGGATATGACAAAGTAAAACAAGAAACATTTTACCGCGCCTTAGGTGGCGGTATTCAATTTGGCGAAACAAGTAAAGATGCTGTCAAACGAGAATTTCAGGAAGAAATTCATGCAGATATCACAGTAAAAGAACTTCTTGGTGTTACAGAAAATATTTTTACCTATCAAGGAAAAACAGGGCATGAAATCGTATTTCTCTATTCTATAGAAATTCCAGAGGATACTTACAAAGATGAATATGAAATTGAGGATGAAGCTGATGAGTATAATGCTGTATGGGTAGATATTGATGATTTTAAGTCTGGTAAAAAAATTATCTATCCAGAAGGAGTTTTAAAATATATCTAGAGGTAAATTATGAATATTGATTATAAAATAGATAAAAATATAATTGAATTTGTTTTAAAACTATTAAATGTACCTTATGAAAGCCACAAGTATTTTACAGATGGTGTTTCAAGTCATGTAATTTTGCTAAACAACAAATACTTGATTAAGAGAAGTACTCCTTATGCAATAAAAGCTGAAATCAAGTTTCTAAGTTTAAATCCTAGTACTAAAATGCAAAAAATTATTTATTTTGATCCTTCATATAGATTTGCTGTTTATGACTTCATTCAGGGAAATATCATGAAACAAGTTGATGATATTGATGATTTTTTAGAAAATATTGTTTTCATTACAAGTAATTATAAGCCTGTAACTTATTATGGATATGGCTACCTTTATGAAGAAATTTCAACGTGGTCTAAATTTTTACTTGATGAAATAACTGATTCTTCTAAAAACTTATCAACTTATATTCCAAATAATTCTATTGTTTTAGAGCAAGTAAAAATATTAGAAAATTATAAATTTGACAAAAAATTAATTCATGGGGATTTTGGTACTCACAATTTTATAAAAGTTAATGGTAAATTTGCTGGCGTTATTGATCCAATGCCTGTGCTTGGAGATAGTTTATACGACACTTTATTTGCCATCGTTAGTAATGCAAGTGTTATAAAAAATATTTCTCTTGATAAAATTTATAGCTTACTTTCTGAGCCTCATGAAAAGATTAAAGCTATGTTAATTGTTGTTATATATTGTAGAATTGCTAGATGTTTAAAATATCATAAACAGGACATAAACATATATATGGATTTTTGGAACCGTTTAATTTTATAGATTCCAAGTAATTAAGCCACCAACGAATGCAAAATGTCGTTGATGGCTTTTAACATAATTCTAAAATAGGGATTTAAGCAGCTTCATTAATTTTCAATATCGGGATTTAAAGAACGTCCCCAAATCCCGAATCGGGAAAAAAAGAACGTCCCAAAATCCCGAAGCATATTCCGATTATTCCAATTGTCCTTCTCTTTTCTCCTTTTTCTTCTTTGGGAATTTCTTATCAAATTGTTCTACCTCTTTTGGGTTTACTGTGTAAACATCTGGATCTGTATATATTCCATATATACCTTTCATTTTATGTCTGTCTAAAACTTTTACCATAAAAAATGGATTTTCTTCATTTTCCATTCCTTCATAAAATATATTATATTTTGATGCAGGCTTAAATCCAAATTTTTCATAGTATTCTGGCTTTCCTGTTATTACTACTGCAGGGTATCCTAATTCCTTTGCCTTTTTTAAAGTAAATTTTATTAGTTTCTTTCCATATCCTGCTCCTTGATATTCTGGAAGTATACTTACTGGACCAAATAGTAAAACTTCATGTAGACCATTTTCATTTTGTATTTTTCCTTTTGCATAAACTATACTTCCTATTAGCCTGTTGTTTTCTTCCATTATATAACTTAATTCTTTTACATAGCATTCATCTGTTCTAATTTTATAAAGAATATAATGCTCATAACAACCTGGTCTATATACATTCCAAAATGCTTCTCGTGTTAAATTTTCATTCATAAAATAGTCTTTTTCTTCTTCTAAACATATTTTCATATTAACTTCCTTTTTTATTTTATTATATTTAACCCTCAAAAGGATTCATCCCTCAAATATATCAAAAAATCAAAGCAATCTCTTTTAATTTTGACTCCATTCCATAAGTATTTCTACTTCATTATTTGCTGCTTCAATATCTTCTTTTATTAGTTTAAATTGTTCTCTTTCGTAAAATTTTATCGCTTTAGTATTTTTCTTATATACTTCTAGTGTTAGCTTATTATATTTGTTTTTACAATAAGCTATTAATTCTTTTCCAATTCCCTGATTTCTATATTTTTCTTCTACAAATATTCCTTCTATATGCCCTTTATTTATTCCAATAAATCCTATTATTTCTTTGTTATCTTCGTACACATATACTTCTGCTTCTTGTATTGCTTCTTTAACATATTTTGCATTACTAGTCCAATATTCTTGTGGAATATACTTATGTACCGAAATATTTGTATCTAGCCATATTTGCATAATTCTTTCTATATCGTTATTAGTACTTATCCTAATCATTTTTTACATTCCTTAAATATTATCTTCTATATATTTTTTAGCACATTTTCTTATATCTTCCATTCTTGCTTTTGTTTCTTCATTTTTATATTCTATTTTATCAATTAAAATATCTATATAATTTTTGTCTTTAATATATTTTAATGAGCTTTTAAAGTATAAATCAAATATAAATGCAAGTATACATACCCAATAATCTATTAAATTTTTTCTATCTTCTAGTTTGATACATTTATGTGCTAAAAAGTCATTATATACTACATCAGACATCGCAGAATAAGAAAGCTCCCCTGCTGCATCTTTAGTTTCTGGAAAACTATCTTCAAATTTATTTTCTTCTTTTACTCTGAAATTATCTAATTTATCTGCATCTCTTATAATTTTACAATGTACTTCTTCAAACTCATTTAACCCATCTTCTATTTTGTATTTATTATGAGTATATATCGCCTTTTTTATTATCTCGTCATATTTATTTGTTTGAATGAATTTTCTTATTAAATTTTCTTCAAATAGAATTTTACCCCCATAATCTGCATGATCAAATCCTTTATCAGAAAAGTTTCTAAGTAATGTGACTTGCTTAAATCTTCCTATATCATGTAATAAGGCTATTAATTTAACTAAAGTTATATTTTCTTCATCTAACCCTTGTTCTCTGGCTATATATTCACTTAAATCTACAACATGGTATGTATGTGTTATTTTTAATAAAATGCTTCCATCTTCCTTGTCAAATTGTTTTACATAGTCATTAAAAACTTGTTTTGTCATTGTAAAGTTTATTTCACTACTTGTATTTGTTCTTATTATGTAGCGTTTTATCTTTTTGCCAGAATATTCTGATGTTAGCACTCCTGTAGGAATTGCTCCTGCACTTTCTAAAACTCTTTTTGATGCATCATTTTCTATATAATGGCATGCAACAATTTCGTTCATTCCTAATTCTCTACATTTATTTACTAGCATATTTGCAACTGCTTTTGCATATCCTTTTCTTCTTTCTGTTGGACGTATGCCATATGCAATATTTCCTAATGTATCTTTTCCTAATTGTGTTAAATTGCTTCTTATTGCAGTTATTCCTATTAATTTATCTTGATCGTTTACAACTAAATAATAATTGCATATTTCATACCATTCTCTATCTTCGTGCATTCCAATAGTTGCATTTTTAGCTGTTAAAACTATATTTCTATATTCTATTTCATTATTACAAGGTATTTCTAAAATATCTGGTGTTAAAGATGTATTACTTGCCTTCCATTCTTGTAACATCTCTATATATTGGTTACAATATTTGTCATCTATTTTTTCGAATCTTAGCATCTGTCTTTCCCCCTATATTATTTGTTCTATATTTCCTCCATTTTTCCTTGTAATTTTATATTATATTCTTCTAATAATTTTAGAACATCTTCACTATCATTTGGAAGTACTCTTCTTCCATTTATTCCTAACGCATTTGCTGTCTCAAAACTTCTTCCTGTATCGTCATCATCTATAAATAAACATTCTTCCGGAACTAACTTATATCTATTTAATAATCTTTTAAAAATTTCTTCATCTGGTTTCTTAATGTGCTCATATGCTGAAATTACTATTCCGTCGCATAACTTAAAAAATTCGTTATCTTTAAAATATTCATATGTAAATGTCGACATATTTGACAACACATATATTTTATATCCAATATCTTTTAATTTTTTTGCAATTTCTATTGTACCTTCATTCAACTTTAAATATTTTGCTCTGTTATCCATAACCTCTTTTATTAAAGGTTTATATTCGTCTGGTACCCTTTCTTGTATTCTTGATATAGCTTCTTCTTTACTTATATTTCCTAAATCTAGTAATTTCCATTCTTCTGATTTGAATATATATGTTATTAGATTTTTAGCCATTTCTTCACTAGCTGTAAAATTATACATCGTTTCTATTGTTGAGCATTGTAATATTACATTTCCTAAATCAAATATTATATTTTTTATCATTCTTTTCCTCCTATTTATTCTAGTAGCTATATGAAATTTTTCTCCTACTTTTTCTAGTATATTTCTTGCTATTTTTGAATGTATTACCTAATCTGTAAAACATCTAATATATCTTGTTCTGTATCAAATTTAATACTTTTTATTCCAAGCTTGTTTCCTATATCAACATTTCTCTGTCTATCATCAAAAAATATTGATTCTTCTTTTTTTAAATTATATGTGTATAATAATTTTTTGTATATCTCTGGATTTGGCTTACATAGATGAACTTTAAACGAATAAATTCCACCGTCAAATTCGTTTAAAATTTCTTCTATATATTCATAAGTTTCTTTTGTTATGTTCGATAAGAAATATATTTTATATCTTTCTTTTAGTTTTCTTATCACTTGTAATACATCAGATTTTATAGGAACAATATCTTTTAAATTGCTTTTAAGTAACATTTTTTCTATATAATCTTTATATTCTTGATTTTCTGAAATAACCAAATTCATGCATTCTTCTAAATTAATATATCCTAATAGATATTGTCGAAATCCTTTGCTTCCATATACTATTTTGTATAGCTTCTCCGTTTCTTCTTTTGATACTTGTAAATACTTTCTTAAATTTTCTTTACTATCATCTAAGATAATCCCACCAATATCTAAAATTATATTTTTAATCATGCATTAATCCTTTCTTTCTAAATCTTTCTTATTTTATAATCGATTACTTTAGCATTTTCATCTAAAATAAATTTTCCTTCAAACATACCGTCTTCTAATATATATTTAGTAAATTTACTGTTCATATCAAATTGCTTTATATTGTCTAACTCGCTAATGTCTATCCATTCTAATCTTCCTTCTTCTGATTCTTGCATATCTCCAACAACGTTTTCGGCAGTATATATAAATATTATACCCTCTGTACTATCTTTCCAAAATGAAATTCCCTTAAGTTTTGGATCTTTTAATTCTAGTCCTGTTTCTTCTTTAAATTCTCTTAATAAACATTCTGTAGGTGTTTCTCCTGCTTCTATTTTGCCACCTATTGGAGCATATACTTGTCCCCATTTTTTATTAAATTTTATAAAAATGCCATTAAAAAGTGTGTTGCCTATCAGCGTAAGTCCAGCTTATGAGGTAAGTACACACTTTTTTTATGCAGAAAAA
>OGQB01000816.1_pt1 | contig 30261 bp, 20 predicted proteins | sample 1553071 | NCBI WGS metagenome assembly OGQB01 (sample SAMEA2580284, study PRJEB22360) | human gut metagenome | biome: human gut; feature: human-associated habitat; material: faeces | place: Denmark | collected 2008/2010
TATCCATATCCCCGGCCGCCACCTCAGAATAAATGGCGAGTGGCAGTGTCCTTGTTTTTCCTGCAATATTTCCGGCGATCATCGCAGTCGCTCCGAATTCGCCGAGCCCTCTTGTGAATGCGAGCACGCCGCCGGAGAGGATTCCCGGTCTTGCCTGTGGCAAAATAATTTTCCAGAAAATGGTGCGTTCACTCATGCCAAGCGTCCTGCCCGCATAGATCAGATTTGCATCGACCTGCTCGATCGCGCCTCTCGCCGAGCGATACATCAGTGGAAACGAGATCACGACAGCCGCCAGAACGGCTGCCTGCCAGCTGAACACGATTTTATAATGAAATACTTTTTCTAAAAAGATACCGGCCGGTCTTTTTGCTCCAAACAGATAAAGCAAGAAAAATCCTGCTACGGTCGGAGGCAGTACGAGCGGCAGTGTCAGCAATCCATCCAGCCATGCTTTTGCTTTTGTGGAACGGACGGACACAACGCCCCGTGCTGCCCAAAGCCCCAGAAAAAATGTGATGATGATCGATACGACCGATGTTTTTAACGAGATCCATACCGGTGAAAGATCCATTCTTTTATGCCTCCTGAACTACTATCCTGTCTTATTGCTGTGAATTGACAGTGAATCCTGCCGCCTTGAATACGTCAAGCGCTTCATCGGACTGTAAAAACTCCATGAATGCATCTGCTGCGTCTTTGTTCTTTGTCTCTTTTAACTCTGCCACCGGATAAATGACTTTGGAAACACTTCCCTCCGGTGCTTCTGCCACAACCGAAACCTTGTCAGTCATGGAAGCTGCGTCTGTTGCGTAAACGATCCCGGCGCCTGCACTTTCCTCAGCCACCCAGTTTAATACCTCTGTCACGTTAGTTCCAAGACTTAATTTACCTTCCACACTGCTCCCGAGATCCAGATTCTCCAATGCCTCTTTGCCGTACTGTCCTGCCGGAACACTCTCCGGATCACCGATTGCGATCATATCTGCATTCACGATGTCCTCAAAAGAAGTGTAACCTCTCTCTTTTCCTGCCGGAACGATCAGAACGATTTTATTTTCCAGAAGGTCCACCGATGCATCCTCTGCGATATAGCCCTCCTCCTGCAATGCCTCCATCTGTTTTAATGCTGCGGAAAAGAAGATGTCCACATCTGCGCCAGCCTCGATCTGTGACTGTAATTTTCCGGAACTGTCATACGTTCCTTCAATGGATACCTCCGGGTACTGTTCCTCAAACATTGGGATCAGATGCTCTGTAAAAGATTTTTCCAGACTTGCAGCTGCCGCCAGTGTGATCGTTCCCTGAATGTCTGCATTCTGTGCTGCACCGGATGTTTCTGTTGTCACAGCTTCCTCTGTGCTTTCATTCTGTGCCGGAGTATCTGTGTTTGTATCTGCTCCTTTATTGCTGCCACAGGCTGCAAGTCCTGCGGTCATAGCTGTCAGTAATAGAACTGCTGTCAATTTTTTCATCATTTTTTCCTCATCTTTCTTCTGATTGTTTTTATATAAATCTGAAGATTGTTTGCAAATTCATGATTCTTTTATTTTCCCGCACAATTTCCGGTATTTCCCTTTAAAATATCAATTCCATGCGTCAGTGCACCGATCGCATATTCCAGACACTCTCTTACCGCCTTCGGGCTTCCCGGTAGGTTGACGATCAATGCCTCTTTCCTGATTCCCGACACGCCTCTGGAGAGCATCGCCCTCGGCGTGATCTGCAGGGAATAATAGCGCATGGCTTCTGAGATTCCCGGTGTTTCGCGTTCAACTGCACGCATGGTTGCCTCCGGCGTATTGTCTCTTTTGGAAAAACCTGTTCCGCCTGTCGTTAAGATCAGGTCCGCTTTATCTTCATCCGAAAGTTCACACAACAGTGCTGTCAGCGTGTCTCCATCATCCGGGATGATTTTTTTGAAAACCACCTCATAGCCCTCTTTTCCCACAATTTCTTCGACCGCCACTCCGCTCGCATCCTCCCGCTCTCCCTTAGAAGCGGTATCGCTTAACGTGATGACTGCCGCCCGGTACTGCACATGAAACTCATCCCCGACACTGATTTTTCCGCCGTGAAGCACTTTCGCAAACACGCCGTTCGTTGGCATGATACACTCTCCCATCTTCTGAAAAATCTCACAGCCGTGATGACATTCTTTTCCGATCTGCGTTAATTCCAGCACCACATCTTTGCACGTAAACCTTGTCCCGACCGGGAACTTTGTAAAATCATAGCCGCTCACGACGAGATTTTCTCCGAAAGCCCCATCTGTAACCTCTGCACCACGCGCCTTAAATGCGGCGATCGTTTCCTCTGATAATAAGGAAATCTGCCTGTGCCAGTTTCCTGCATGGGCATCTCCCTCAATGCCCCAGTTTTCCACAAATACTGCGGATTCTATATTTTTCTTCTGTGTGCCACGCTTTTCACTGATGCACACAGCCCTTACTTTTCCCATTTAAAAACCCAGCCTTTCCCACAACCTGCAAAGATTGTGTCTCTGTACTAGCCTCCAATTTCCGACATTCCTCTGTGTTCTGTCCACTCCGGCTCATTGATTTCCCCAAAATGATGGCACTTCGGTTTTTGTGTGATAATCGTTTCAATCTGCGCTTTTAACTCCGCATCCGAAACGCCGTCCCTTAACAGTGTCCGCAGATCCATTCCTGTCTCATATTGCAGACACGGCTTTAAAAAGCCGTCTGCCGTCATACGGACACGGTTGCATCCACTGCAGAATTTATGTGAAATCGCACTGATAAATCCAATTTTTCCTTCAAATCCATCAATTTCCCTATAATGTGCCGGTCCGCTTCCAAGTTTTTCCCCGCACGGTCTGATCGTCCCATAAGTTTCACTGAGTATGTGCTTCACCTCTGCCTCTTTTAATGTATGTTTTTCTTTTCCCTGACCGATCGGCATCAGTTCGATAAAACGGACATTTACGCCGTCTTTTGCAAGTTCTGCCAGCGCAAGCAGCTCCTCTCTGGTCTGGTGCATCAGCACACAATTCACTTTTACAGAGATTCCTGCCTGTTTTTGCGCCTTTCGCATTCCCCGCAGCACTGCTTCCAGATTACCGTCAGAGGAATTCCTGTCCACATGACATCCTCCTGTGAGGGAATTGTAATGTTCCAGTTTTAATGTATCCAGACTGATATTCACACCATCGAGTCCCGCTTTTACAAGACCATCCAGCTGTTGTTCCAAAAGGATCCCATTCGTCGTCAGTGTCACTTTTCCCATGCCACATTCCTTTTTCAGCCGGAAAATAAGTTCTTCAATATGTTCCCTCACCAGAGGCTCACCCCCGGTCAGCTTAACATTTTTGATCCCGAGACTGCGGTAAATTCCCGCAAGTTTTACGATCTCGTCATAAGTCAGAAGTTCTTCCTGTCTCAGATACGTCTTACGCGTCTGCGGCATACAATAAATACAGCGCAGATTACAGCGGTCTGTGACCGAAATGCGGATATAGTCGATATTGCGGCTGTATTGATCTAACATTGTTCTCTTTCCTTACTTCGCTCAAAAAGTCCGGATTTTCCACCGTCTTTTTTTTCTAAATGAACGTCAAAAATTTCCATTGCGCGGTCCATAGCCTTGCACATGTCATAAATCGTCAGAAGCGCCACATTCACGCCCATCAGCGCCTCCATCTCAACCCCGGTCTTCCCGGAAACTTTGACCGTGCACAATGCCCTTATGATATTTTCCGCTTCGTTTACTTCAAAATCAATGGTACATTTATTCAGACAGAGCGGATGACACATCGGGATCAGATTTGACGTCTGTTTTGTTCCCATAATGCCTGCCACACGCGCTACGGTCAGCACGTCACCTTTTTTTGCCGTGTGGTTGACGATCGCAGACATCACCGCGTCATTCACACGGATCTTGCCGCTCGCCACCGCAATGCGCTCTGTGATCTCTTTTTCGGAGACATCCACCATCACGGCATTGCCATTCTCATCAAAATGATTCCATTCCATTGTTTCTATCCCTGCCTTATCCGTTCCTTCCTGCTATCATCCCGTCTTTTTCAAAAAAATTCTTCCACTTAAACTTTTCCAAAAGAACAGTCCGGGAATCTGCACTCTGCACATCCAAGACATAAGCCACCATGTCCCAGCACATAAAAATCTTCCGCTTTCACCGGGATCCCGGCTGCGATCCTCGGCAGCATAATGTCGAAAATAGTGCTCTTTGCGTACATCACGCAGCCCGGCAGTCCCATGACCGGCGTGCCGTCCTCAAAATATCCGAGCAGAAACATAGCTCCCGGCAGCACCGGCGCACCGTAGGTGACGATCTGCGCTCCCGAACGCTTAATTGCTCCCGGTGTGCGGTCGTCCGGATCAACGCTCATGCCTCCGGTACATAAGATCATATCCACACCTTTTGCTTTGTACTCTGCTATTTTTTCCGTGATAAGCGCCTCGTCATCCCCCGGATAACAATGCTCTACCGTCCCAATGCCATAGGCTTTCAGTTTCTCAATGACCACATCGGAAAAGGTGTCCCGGATCAGTCCTTTTGCCACCTCACCGCCCGTCGTGATGAGCGCCGCCGTCTTTAATTTATAAGGAAGCACATTGACAAGCGGCTCTTTGCCCGCACACCGTTTTGCCGCTTCCATTTTTTCTTTTTCAATGATCAGTGGGATAATTCTGGTTGCCGCAAGCTTCGCCCCCTTTTTCACCGGGGTGTAGGAATGCCTCGTTGCGATCATCATCTGTCCAAGTGAATTGACTGCCAGAAGTTTTTCCACATTGATTGTTAAAATTCCGTCAATGTCCGAGGTCAGCTCGATTTTCCCCTCTTTCGGCTGGGAGGCATGCATATGTTCTCCCTGACAGATCTCACGCAGGATCTCTGCCGCCTCATCCTCATGAAGCATGTTTTCGTTTTTCTCCCACACATAGAGATTTTCTTTTCCCATGGATAATAACACCGGGATATCCTCTTCTGTCACGATATGCCCCTTGCGGAATCTCGCATCTTTCGTGACACCCTTTATAATCTGCGTCATGTCATGACATAAAACATGACCGACCGCTTCCTCTGTTTTGATTAATTTCATTGTTTTTCCTCTTATTTTGTCTTGGCGTTCGGGTAAATGCGTGCCATCTTTGCGTCATCATAATGCTCATCCATGTACACCTGCCAGTTCTGCGTTGCTTCCACCTGTCTGCCTCTCTCATCATAGCGTATTAACGCCATGCAGGACACCACAACATTGCAGCACATAAATATGATCAGCATCCATGTCACTGTCTTACCGATCACAATAGGAATTTTTTCTATCAATCCTGAAATTTTCGGATACAGAATCTTAAACCACACAACAGCTGCAATTCCCCAGAAAAAGCAGTACAACAGGTTAATCCTTCCGCCGAGGTTAAACGGCATCCAGCTGTAATCCCAGAATACTTTTCCAAATACCAGTTCCGTGAACACACTGCACAGATACTCGTAAGCACCGCCTAAAAAAGTACCTGTCCAGAACAGAAATCCGTCACTTCTGTCCTTATATTTATATAACATTGCCGTCACCATTGCAATCGCAAGTCCCCATACGATACTGAATGGTCCCCACACCACACTGCTGCGGCTCATCCATACCCCTGCTGTGATGCGACAGAAAATCGTCTCCGTGATATCTCCCAGGAATGCTCCCACAAAAAATAACATCACGATTTTATAAAAATCACAGCCCTTTGCAAAAACGGTTTTATCCTTTGTGACTTTTTCCACAAAGCTTGCCTTCGGGTAGGCTTTTGTCATTCGTTTTTCAATCGATCCTGCAATCTTATTGCCAAGCCTGATGCGGAAACGATCGATTTTGTTATTTGCTTCCAGCCACTTCTCCGGGTGTCTGCTCTTTCCTGTCACAAGCAGATAGGAGGCGAGTACATCCACCACAAGCACACCGATCAGCACCAGCAAAACAATATGTACCAAAAGCTGTGGCAGTATTGCAAGCAATCGGAATACCCACCGGTTGGCATACTTTACCACAACATAACCCAATGCACCTTTTATCAGGGAAATCGGGAGACAGATGTAACCGTCTAAGTTCCATTTACTCTTACTATAATCCCACCAGCGTTTATGATAAAACCTCTCAATTAACTTTCCAGCAATAAATTCCGTGACGGCTGCATACAGGGATGCAAACAAAAAGAGCCATAGCCCGGTCAGTTCCTGCAAGCCCACAGACATTGCAACAGCTCCCACACCGTACAGGATACACAGCGGACCATTTACCAACCCACGGTTGGAAAATTTCCGGTGCATAAATGTTGCCGCGGCTGTCTCTAACACCCAGCCCACAAAAGAATATATAAAAAATAGCCACAATAAATCATATCCGGTAAACTGTATCATTCGTATGTCCTCTTTCTGTTTCTGCTCTTTTGGCGGATTCTTTCGTTTTTACTCTGTTTCTTCCTGATTACGTACTGTCAATCCCACAAGCATACTCTTAGATTATATAGAAGCCGCCACTTTTCTTCAAGTAAATTTAAAAAGCCTTTGCAGAAAATTCTTTCCACAAAGGCTTTTCAATCACTTAAATTTGATAATTATCTTCTTACTCTTTTTTTCGCATAACAGAATGCTGTAATCGCGCAGCCGGCAAACAATACCCATAATACTGCCATACTGCTGTTATCCCCTGTTTTTGGAGAAGATGTCACGGTCTCTGCTGTTGCAGAAGCTGTATTGTCCGTCTCTGTTGCCTGACTCTGTGCTGGTTCTGCTGTTGTTGTCGGATTCGTCACAGAGCTTCCCGGTGTCGTCGGATTTGTTGGCGTTGTCGGATTTTCCGGTGTTGTCGGATTTGCTGGTGTTGTCGGGTTTTCCGGTGTCGTGCTTGTATCGTCTGCTTCCGCAAAAATGAATGTACTAAAATGAGTTACTGTGAAAGTAATGGTACGGCTATTAAAATCATATGAATATCCATTTCCATTCGAAAAATTCTCATTGACTGTACCATCAGCATTCATATGTAAAATAACAAGTTTACTGATATCGATTCCCCTTGGAACAGGGATTGTAATTGTAACCGGAACTGCAAGTCCAGAAGCTGCTGTACTTACATTTGTCAGTGTAATTCCGAGTGGAATTGCATTTTTGTATTTGCTGTCCAATGTGGCAACATCCGCTTCTTTGGTAATCTTTAATCCGACATTTGATACCCCGTCATCTGCATTCAATGCTGCACCCAAAACTTTAATATTTGCTGTATCAATATAAGCTTTTACATCCTCAGAAACATCATTTGCAACCGTAATTCCAGACATTTTCTCAATTGCTTCTACCGTTGCACGCGTATCACTGTTTGTCTGCATTGCTGTTCTAAGAGTTGCTGTATCAGTTTCCTTCAATCCATCTCTTAATGCTTTGGCAATCTCTGCTTTTTTTTGTCTCGTCTGCTTCATTATAGATTTTATTTAAAGTATCTGCATCTGCTTTCTCTACTGAATCCACGCCTGCCTGAACTAATACATCTTTTAATGTATTGTCAACCTCTTCGCTGGACGATGTAGTATCATAAATATCCGTAAATACTTCGTCACTATTTAAATAGTTATCGATATCATTACTCTTCACAACAATTCCAACTTTATAATATTTATAGTCTTTTATATAATCATTAAGATCTAATTCTATATCCTGATTACCAAGCCAAGCGCCACGACCATTTCCTCGTAACCATTGTTCGTTATCATTACTTCTATATATTGTTGCTTCAATGATTTTTCCCATCAATTGAGAATTTTGATCTACTCCCGGAATCGTCAAAATACCTTTTTCCCATTTCACTGTAGAAATATTTATTGGATCCAATTTTGCTGTAGGTTTTGTATAATTATATGTCACTGTATTTACTTTTGTGGTAACAACACCATTTTTAACAATGAAATACTTAACTGCATGGTCTCCTGACTCTCTAATCCGATCTGATATATCAGCCTGTGCTTCTCCATTTGTAAAAGAACAGTCTGCTATTTCATACCATCCACTAGTCCCGAAACATCCATATATATATATTGTTCCTGATCCAGATTGATTACTTGAATCTTTTACGATAATCTTTCCATTTTTCGCTTCAGCAGATACATCATCTAATGTTCCATTTACATATTCAATACTCTCAGCATCATCCTCAAGTAGTCTGTCATAAAATGTCGAATTATATTCTTGACTACAAATCAAGTCACCCTCTGCACTGATTAATGCCACATATAATGTTTCAGATTCCTTTCCTGAAACTTTCACTTCTACCTGTCGATTTTTTTGCTCAGTTGTCTCCTTTGCAAGATTAAATAATTCATCCCTTGTATAATTATATTCATTCCTATTATACACATAATAAGCAATATACGCATTTTCTTCACTCGTAGTAATCTGATAGTTAAAAGCATTCTCTCCAATATCATATGATATCGGTTTGATTTCAACCTTACCATTTATCGTCTCTGCCTTTGTCAATACCTGTGTCGGCAGCATTGTCACTATTAAAATGACTGCCATGCAGAGTGCTAACACATTCCACTTCATTCGTCTTTTCCTCATAACTTTGTATCTCCTTTATCTTTGATTGTGATACAGCAACAAAATCAAACCCCTTGTCCTATTTTCCAAAATAATGGTTATAATTTTATTAACTGCTCGGTATGTTCGTCTTATTATGTAAAAGACGAACCTTTTCCTTAAAACATATTTACACACTTAGCTTTCTGTTTTAATGTCGCATGAACATATAAATCCATGGTGATCTGTGTGGAAGAATGCCCTAAAATAGAGGAAACTGTTTTACACTCAACCCCACTCTCAAGACACGAAGACGCAAACCCATGACGCAGCGAATGAAAATTATAATCAGAAAGATTACAGTGCTTTAAAATGGTTTTAAAATGTTTCTGCACATTCCGGGGTTCCGTACAACGTGTGGTTCCTGTCAGGAAATAACAATCCTCCGGTTTTCTTTTTTCTTTCAAACAGTTTTCCAAAAAATCAGGAATCGGTATCGTTCTTATCGATGAAAACGATTTTGGAGTTCGGATATATAGCATTGTTTTTGGAAGTCCTTCCCTGTAATTATCATTTTGAATCCGCGATACAGTCCTTTTTATCTCAAATATTCCCGTGTCCAGATGAATATCTTCCCATTTTAATCCACATAATTCACCAATTCTGATACCTGTGCTTCGGCACAACAGAATCCCAAGTGCATATGTGTCATTTTTCTTTAATAAATATTCTTTGATACATGCACTTTCGTCCTCAAGCAGTACTTTAGATTCCAAACGGTGAACGGTAAGATAACAGTAATGTATCATTTCCTCATAATTTTCGTTTTGCACTGCATGTTTTCTTAGAATCGTTTTCAAAACACGCAGCGCAGAATAAATGGTACTATCCGCATATTCTCTTTTCTGCAAATCCAAAACCAATTGTTCGAGGTATGCCTTGTTCAATTTCGTGACATCAATTTCCCCTAATTTCGGTTCAATGAGCTTTCTGATCAGATAACAGTAATTTGCGTACGTACTCTTTTTAATTTTTGCTTTTTGCTGTATCAACCAATTTTCACACATTTCTTCTGTCTTTAAATCATTGTTCATAGTTCCTCGTTTCCGCATTGTTCCTTATTTTTTTGTTGAAACACAATGCAATTACAAATTATAAAAGGTTGTTACATCTCTTGCTTTTTGAATCAAAATCCTGTTTTTGACAGTTTCAAAAAATAAAATCGCTGCAACGCCAGAAAATATAGGCGTTGTAGCGATTTTGACTGTTGTTTTAAACTATAGTATTTTATTCCCTTCCTTTACTTTTTTTCTGGATGGTTTTCATCTGGCTTTTGGTGATAAATTTGAAATCTGTATCAAAACCACAGATCTTATGTAAGGAATCTGTCAGTCTATCGCGTGTATAAAGTGGGATAAATCCCTGATCCTGTATATTTGCGAAATTCATGGACTTCAACTTATCCAGGATCATCTCGCAGGTAAAATCCTGTCCCAGATCTTTTTCAAGATACCGGTATATCACCAGGGAAAGAAAACAGATGAGAAAATGTGCTCTTATGCGTGCGTCAGCATGGACAAATACAGGTCTTGCTTCAAAATCCGTTTTCATGATGCGGAAACATTCTTCAATTTCCCAACGCCCTTCACTGACTTTTAGGATGTCTTTTACATCATCATCCAACAGATCAGTAGTAACTGCATACATTCCATCATAAAGTGCTTCATCTTCGATTTTGTCTGTGTCCAGATAATGGCGGATGTCTGCGGCTTCACCGTCTTCCGTTACGGCTGTCTTTCCTATGAAACGTGCCGGATCGTTTGGATTTCTCCGTTCTTTTTTTATGTTTCCTGACTGCAGCATTTTTTTGGCACGTTCAACCTGAAGATCACGTATTGTTTTTTGATATCTTGCAAATTTAGGCGAATAGGTTACGATCAGACGCTGGTGCAGCGTGTGGGGTGTATAAGGCTCATCCTTATAATACAATCCGTTATCGTCTTCCGGGATTTCTGAAAGTTCAACAGGCATATCATCTGATACGCGTTTGAAGCCGGTCTTGTCCAGAGCCCATTTTTTATCATCTTTATTCAGCTTTTTAATGGACTGGGTGACAATAAAAGCACGTTCACCGGCATGGTTTATCTTTTTGATGGCTTCGGAACCAAGTCCGGCATCACTGCAGTAAATAAATTTTGTACAGCCAAAGTCCTGGAGGACTTTTCCTTCCAGCGGTTTCAGGGAAGTCTGTTCATTTGCGTTTCCGGGGAAAAGTGAAAAAGCAAGAGGTATCCCATCACCGTCCATAAACATCCCCATCTGGATGATCGGGTTAGGACGGTGTTCTTTGCCTTTGCCGTATTTTCTGTCCCCATCTTCCTGCTCAATCTCAAAGAAATAGTTTGTACAGTCATAATACAGGATAGCATCGTTTCGCTTTCCGAGAAGATGACTGTTTTTATAAACTTCCGACTGGATAAAATCACATTCATTTCCAAGAACGTCGAGTGCCCGGTAGATGTCATGCAGCTGGTAGGATGGTTTTTCCAGAAATTCAGAAGCTGTTTTATAGGAAGACCGTTTACTGGCAGGTTCTAAGATCCTGGCATAGATGAGATCAGATAGGATCGCGTTGATATCATACTTAAATTTATATTTATCGCGGAGTTTCCGGCAGATCTTATCAAGCTTGAGGCGGTAATAAAAAGTCTGTGGGAAAAGATAACCGCCACGGTAGAGAACCTGCTGGCCATAATCTAACTTATGATCAGAATGGAAGGTTATCTGGACAGCTTTTGTCTGCTGATCTTTTTTATATTTTTCGGTTTCAAGCTTAACTTCATTTTTTGCCCATGCAAGAACGTCGTCCCTGGTTGGCCCATGTTCGACAATGAGCTGGTTCAAAGTGCCGAGTTTACGGACAATGACAGAGGATGTTTTGCCATTGGCTTTGGTATAAGATTTTGCAATATAAAAGGATTCTGCATTTTTGGATTTTGTTATATGTAGATTCATAAGCACCCCTCCAATGCTTATTATAACACACAATAACATAAAATAACAGCATATAAAACATAAAAATTGACATAAAAAATGCAGGTTTTATAAGACCTGCAAGTACTTTTCTTGATATTCAACTGTCAAACTCCCGAGTACATAATCCAAAAAGTCTTTGAAACAAAGAATAATATATTGAATTTCTTTGACTCTAAGACTATAATGAACATATATTCTTATTTTATAAGAACGAGTCTTGAAAGTTAGGAAAAAGTGCAATTATGATCACATATATTTGTCACAATAAAAATGACAAAACAGGTGAGAATCTGCCATGTACAAATAATCGATGTGAGACAAGTATATGTCCTAGTTGTGGCGGACGGGCAGATGCCATTTCAGAGATTTTCTGGTGTCCAGAATGTCAGGTGCCGATTTACGAGAAGACTTGTCCGGTTTGTGGACAGGAAGGCAAAAAGCTGACCAGTGATGTAAGACCGGTATTTCCGGAAGAACGCCTGCTTTTAGAAATCATTTTGGAAAAGCCGTTTGCATTTGAAAAAGATTCTGTCTGGAACGGCAACGGAAATAATTATTTTGTAAATGGGAAAAAAATTAAATTTTCTGTCAAAGATCTGAAAAATAAGGACGCAGACGCAATTCGAAAGCAATATGAAGAATTAAAAGCGCAGAATACTTATCAGTTTTTTGAAAAACAGATGGAACGTTTTATTTTGTGCAATAAAGAACGATATAACCGGATCGTGGAAGAGGCGAAGGGGTATATCAGAAGCATGACAGAGAATTTTGATATCACAGATATGTTTGTCTCGTTCAGCGGAGGAAAGGATTCTACTGTCACAGCAGATCTGGTGACACGTGCTTTAAGCAATCCACAGATCATGCATATTTTTGGAGATACGACGCTGGAATTTCCGTATACCTATGAATATGTTCAGAGATTCAGGAAGGATCATCCGAAGACACCTCTTATTTCTGCAAGAAATAAAGAAAAAGATTTTGAAGAATTATGTAAACTGGTTGGACCGCCAAGCCGTGTGATGCGGTGGTGCTGTACCATTTTTAAAACGGGAACGATTCAAAAAAGAATCAAATCTTTATATAGGGATAAAAATCAGATTTTAACTTTTTATGGAATCCGGCGCAGTGAATCGTTGAGCCGGAGCAAATACGAGCGGGAGTCTGACAGTCCTAAAATCACGAAACAGCGCATTGTTTCCCCGATCATTGACTGGATGGATTTTGATATCTGGCTGTACATCCTGACATCCGGGATTGATTTTAATGACGCATACCGTCTGGGTTATGCAAGGGTTGGATGCTGGTGCTGCCCGAACAACAGCGGCTGGTCGGAATTTTTGTCAAAAATCCATATGCATGAGCAGTCAGAGCGGTTTCGTACACTGCTGATCGATTTCGCCAGAAGTATCGGAAAAGAAGATGCAGAAGTATATGTGGATGACGGATTCTGGAAGGCAAGGCAGGGCGGTAATGGGGTAGCGTACGCACAGAAATCGGTGATCTCTTTTAAACCATGTGCCACAGAAGAGAATGCTTTCAATTACGAACTTCAGAAACCTGTCACAGAAGAATTATACGAACTTTTCCGTCCATTTGGATATCTGAATTTTGACATGGGCAATGCAAGACTTGGAGAAGTTTTTATTTTGAATAGAGCCGGAAAGATTCTGTTGAAATTGCAGGGAAGAGTTGGAAGCAGGAATCTGAAAGTGACGATCCTGGATCATAAGATCGCAGGTGCGTCCGACATGAAAACGGCAGAGGAACGTGTCAAATGTCAGCTTACAAAGTATCAGATGTGTATGGGATGCCTGGCATGCGAAAGTGTATGCCGTTTCAATGCACTTTCTGTGAAAGAAGAGAAAGATGGAAAAATCGACTACCGCATTTCAGATGAAAAATGCATGCGCTGTGGAGAGTGTGTGAACCACTTTATCGCAGGCTGTTATATGCGGAAAGTATTATCAATAAAAAGAGAGTAGGAAGGTGACGATCCTTGACAGAGAAAAATAAATACCGTTTTAAGGGGCATGAGAGCTTTATTCTCCGTGAGGGATGGCTGAACAAAGGATTATTTGAAATAGAGAAAAACGCAAAAGTTTTTTCCGAAAATTATGGAGCGGATGAACTGGGAGTTGGACCTAATATGGCAAAATCGATCCGCTACTGGCTTAAGACGATGAACCTGACGGAGGATAAGCCGAAGGAGGGAACAAAGCTCACAGAGCTTGGAAGAATCATTTTGACAGGAGATCCTTATCTTGAGGATATTTTTACGATATGGCTTTTACACTGTCAGATCGTAAAAAATTATGCACTGGCAACTGCGTGGGGACTGTTTTTTGATTCTTTTTCTTATGAGGAGTTTTCACGAAAACAGATGAACGATGAGATGACAGAACTTGCAGCGGATTATACAGATGGAGAAAAGTTTTCAGAAAAATCTGTGGAAGACGATTGTGATGCCATTCTCCGAATGTATGTAAAGAGAAAAGAGAAGCAGATGAATCCGGAGGAAAAGAACAAGAGCCCCTTCTGGAAATTAAATCTGATGAAAGCCTCAGGTGACCTGTTTGAAAAATGCCAGCCGGATCTGAATAAAGTACCTGAGGATATTATTTATTATCTTCTGAACGATCTTCTGCAGGAGCATGATTCGGTCCAGATCGACGAACTTCTGACCATGAAGGGTGGACCGGGAAAGATCATGAACTTAAAGAGAACCATGCTCATCGAATTGCTGGAGCGTCTGGAAAATCAGGACAAAATCATTATCAACCACACCGCAGGGCTGAATATGGTGTATTTAAATGAAAAAACAGATGGCAATTCTGTTGTAAGAAACTATTACGAAAAACATGGAGTGCATTATGAACCCTTTGATAAAACTGATACAAATTAATCATTCCTTTCAGAAGTCTGTTAATTTACAGCTGGATCTGGATAATTATGAACGCATTGGAAGTTATATTCCGACGCGTTCTTCTATTGCAATTTTAAAGCGTTATTGGAATATCGTATCAGGAAAATCAGGGGAGAGTGCCTCTGTTTTGATCGGACCTTATGGAAAGGGAAAATCACATCTGTTACTGGTACTTCTGGCACTGCTTCACGGAAGTATGGAACGGGATCAGGTGATTTTAGGGAAAATAGAAAAAATCGATCCACAGTTGACGGAAGAGATCAGACAGTGGATAAAGCAGGGGAATAAATATCTTCCGGTATTAGTGAATTCTGTTTCAGGCACAGATTTAAATCAGAGTTTTATTTATGCGCTTCAGCAGGCATTAAACCGTGAAGGGTTACAGAATCTCGCACCTGCGGATTATTATTCAGAAGCAGTTAAGGTTATTGAAAAATGGAAGAGAGAATATCCGGAAACATATGCGGCGTTTGAAAAGCTGGCAGAGCAGGCAGGATATGAAATGGCTGGGTTCTGTATGCGGCTTGAAAAGCAGGAGCGGGAAAGTCTGGACTTTTTTACGGAAACCTATCCAAAACTGACGGCAGGAAGTCAATTCCAGCCGATGATGCAACTGGATACTGTCCGCATTTATCAGCAGATTAACAGAATTTTGGTGGAAGAAAAAGGTTTTGCCGGCATGTTCCTCGTTTTTGATGAATTCAGTAAATATTTGGAGGGACATGGAGCAGAGTATTTTTCAAATGATATGAAAGCTTTGCAGGACATGTGCGAGCTGGTGAACGCTTCAAAAGGACAGATGATATTTACACTGGTTGCGCATAAAAGCATTCATGATTACGGAAAAACCATCGATAAATCGGTCAAGAATTCTTTCCGTGGTGTGGAGGGCAGAATCAAGGAAATTGATTTTGTCGTATCAGCACAAAATAATTATGAATTGATCGCAGATACCATTGAGAAAAAAGAGCCAGAGTTTTCAGAGGCATACAAAGAGTGGGAAAATCAGTCTGTCTATGGAGACATTGTGGAGAAAACATATTATGTGCCATGCTTCCAAAAGCTTTTTGCAGAGAATGAATATCTGGAAACACTTGGAAAAGGATGTTATCCGTTATTGCCGTTGACAGCTTATGCGCTGCTTTGCATTTCGGAAAAAGTGGCACAGAACGAGCGGACAATTTTTACATTTCTGGCGGAAGAGGAACAGGGCAGTTTAAGCTGGCTTTTGCAAAAAGGAATAGAGGACTTTATCGGAATCGATAAAATTTATGATTATTTTAAAAATCTGTTTCGGGACAATACGGATCTTCCACAGATCCATAATGAATGGATGAAAGCAGAATATGCAATTTCACAAGTGTCAGAGGATCTGGAGATCCGGATATTAAAGACGATCGCGATTATCCGCATGATCCATAAAGAGGAAGAACTGCCTGCAAAAGAGGAGATATTCAGACTTTCACTGGGATGTGAAGAAAAAGAATTTCAACATGCAATGCAGCAGTTAGTGGAGAAAGATCTGATTATATATAGAAAAAGCCTTGGGGTGTATGCGTTCCGTTCTAACGTTGGGGTTGACATAGAAAAAGCAATCGAAAGCCGCATGGGAGAATTGGAAAGCAGATTTGATCTGTGCAGAAGCCTTATGGATATCGCGGAGATGGATTACGAACTGCCGAAGCGATATAACCAGAAATTTGCGATCACCAGATATTTCCAGTATGAGATCATGCTGCTTTCGGATTTCCTGAAACTGGAAAACAGTGCATATTTATTTGAAGAAAAATTTGCAGATGGAAAAATTTTACTCCTCATTTATGAAGATGAAACAGATGTGTCTGAGGTACAAAAACATTTGCAGAAATTAGCGGATGACAGACTGATCGCACTGGTATCAGACCATAAACTGTCAGTCAGAAATCTTGCTTTAAAATATGAGGCAGTCAGAAGCCTGAAAACAGATGAAAAATTTATCGAAGATAATGTGGTACTGCTTCAGGAATTAAATTTGTATGAGGATGATATTGTTTTTGAGATAAATACAGTGTTAGAACAGGATTTTTCACCGGAAAGCCGGAACACAGCTGTATTTGGAGGAAATGGAGAAACAGTGGTCTGCGCAAATCCGGCGGACTGGAACGATTATTTAAGCAGTGTATGTGAAAAATATTATGGGCATTCTCCTAAGGTAAATCATGAACTTTTGAATATCGGGTGTGTTGGTGCCCAATATAAAAAGGCAAGGAATCAGGTCATTAAAAATCTTTTGAATGAAAATGACTGCGCAGGATATATGAAAGGTACCAGTCCGGAAGCAATGGTATATCGAGCAGCGTTTGTCCACACAAAAAATGATGAAGGATGCAATCGTGTCTGCAATGAGATCGAGAGATTTTTTGAACAATGTGCAGGAGAAAAACATTCTTTTGAAATATTATATAAATGTCTGCAGGGAAAAGATTATGGTGCAAGAAAAGGGATCATACCTTTATTTCTGGCAAAAAAGCTGGCTGATACAGAAGGAACGGCCGTTATTTACCTGAAAAATAAAGAATTAGAAGTTTCTTTTGATACATTGAATAACGTGAATGAGTTCCCGGATAAATATGAATTATACATTGAACCGGAGACAGCTGCAAAAGACTGGTATTTAAGAGAATTAGAACAGATTTTCTGTGAGAGGGGAGATTTTACACGCTCCAGACAAAGCAGGATCAATGGAATTGTGGCATGTATGCAGAAATGGTATCGTTCATTGCCGCAATATACGGTAGTTACAGATCATTATTCAAGTGAGAACATTTTAATTGTAAAAGTACTCAGAAGTTTATTAAAGCGTGCAGAGATAAATCCGAGGGAATTGATTTTTGACAGAATTCCAGATGGGATGGAAACAGATGATTATGAACAGGCAATTGTGGGGGTCAAAAATGCTGTCTCGGAGATGAATGGAAAGCTGGATGAACTTTTAACACAGATCAATATCCAGATCAAAAAAGAATTTCATGTGGAAAAAGATACGAATCTGAAGGCATGCCTCCTCGAATGGTACGAGAGACAGAGTCATGCTTCAAAACAGTACATATTAAGTACTGGAATCAGTAAATTCATGTCTTATCTGGATCAATTAGCGACAAATGATGAAGAAGAAATTGTGCGGAAACTGAGCCGGATCGTAACAGATATGTATGTGGAAGACTGGAACGATACTTCTATTGTGCAATTTCAGGAAGAACTGCATCAGATACGTATTGAAATTGAGAATATCCAGGATGCCTCTGCTGCCACTGACAGTAAGAGCAGGTTTATTTTGCAGGATGCAGAGGGAAATGAGGTTATGAAGTATTTTGATGCAGAAATTACAGATTCTACCAGCATTTATCTGCAAAATATGATCGAGGAAGCACTGGATGATTTTGGTGATACGCTGGAGATGAACCAGAAAGTAGCAGTTCTGGTTCAGGCGATCAGGAAGTTATTGTAGAAGGTGGGCAGAAAGAGACCGGATCATTACGAAAAAGATGTGGAGTACAGATATGGAAAAAGTATATTACTTTGATAATGCGGCAACGACATTTCCAAAACATGAAAATGTATATAAGGCAATGGATGAGGCAAACCGGGATTACGCTGTCAATGCCGGAAGGGGCGCTTATGCGCTTGCAGGAAAAGCTTCTGAAGTTATCAGTGGGACAAGACAGCAGATCATGGAATTGACGGAGACAGAGAATGTAGCAGAGGTTGTATTTACAGCCTCTGCTACGCTTGCATGTAACGAGATTTTTGGTGGAATAGACTGGAAAAAAAAACGGACTGTGTATGTTTCGCCATTTGAACATAACGCAACTATGCGGAGTTTATTTTTATACCAGAAGAGGTATGGTTTTTTGATCACAGAACTTGCTCTCGATGAAAAAGGAATGGAACTGGATCAGGAGCAAATCAGATTTCAGTTCATGAGAGAAAAACCGGATCTGGTAGTGATGTCTCATGTGAGTAATGTTACAGGTTATATTCTTCCGGTGGAAGAAATAGCAGCGTCAGCCAAAGAATATGAAGCAATTGTAGTTGTGGATGGTGCACAGGCATTAGGATTGGTTCCTATTTCGCTTAAAAATAGTCCGATTGATTTTTATGTGTTTGCAGGGCATAAAACTTTGTATGGTCCATTTGGAATCGGAGGTTTTATCTATCATTCCAAATATAGATTAAAACATATGATTGCCGGGGGAACCGGAAGTGATTCACTGAATCTGGAAATGCCGGAGGAAGGAACGGTTGGCTATGAACCCGGAAGTCCGAATATTGTGGCAATTGCAGGATTGCATGCATCCCTGGAAGAGAGAATGACATATTTGAAAGAAAATGCAGATTACTTTTTGGACAGAGAAAAAGAAATGACGGAGTATCTGATACGACAGTTGAAGAAGATTTTCGGAGTGACTCTGTATTTACCAGAACATCTGGAAAATCACGCCGGAATCGTGTCTTTCAATGTAGAAGGCTATCAGGCAGGGGAAGTGGGAATGATCCTGGATCAGGACTATCATGTGGCAGTCCGAACTGGTTACCAGTGTGCACCGCTCATTCATAAGTATCTGGGAAGTGAGAGTTATCTTGGAGTGGTGAGGGCCAGTATTGGCAGGTTTACAACGAAAGAAGAAATTGATGTGCTTGTGGATGCAGTCAGGGAAATTGCGGAAGGATAAGGAGAAAGGTTATGGAATTAAAAGGTGCTGAAATTAGAAATTTAATGGAATTGTGCAATCCAATGCCAAAGAATGGAACTGAAAACAGAAAGTTAAACGTATTGATTCCGTACTATCAGAGACCGTATAAGTGGGAAGAAACACAGATAAAAAATCTGTTTGCAGACTATTTTAAAAATGAGCAAAAAGAGTATTTTGTTGGTTCTGTAGTAATGGTAGAGAATCATGATGGTGGTTTTGAAATTATTGATGGACAACAGAGGATAACAACGCTTTTTCTGTTAAATTATCTGAAATTTATTTTTTTGCGTGCTTACATAGAGGAACTTATTATTGTAAAAAAGGTATACAAGATAGATGGGTACCTATCAAAGTTGGAAAATACAGCAGATAATATTTTTGATGAAAAAATTGTTGATGAAATCAGAAAAATTCACATAGAAATTAATGATTTACTTGAGAAAGCTGATGAAGAAAAAAATGAGGAGCAGAAAGAAAAACTACAGGATCAGGTTTTAAAGGAGTATCAGATTACATTGGGATTACCTGAGAAAAATCTGTCTGACAGGGAAAAATATTTAAATCAATATAGGGGAAAATTATCGTATTATTTAGCAAAGAATGAATTTACTTTAAAGTATAGAAGAATCTCATATAACGAAAAAATGAAGGAAGCATTACAAGATTGCTATATTGAAATTTCAAATGCGAAAAACCCAAAACTTGTTATGAAATGTAAAGAGGATGTAGATGATCCAATTGTGATGCAATACAAAAAATCACTGATATATGAATTTGAAGGGCTGATGGAGAACTGCAGGAATGAAGAGGAAGCACCGTTGAATTATACTGCTACCTTAATTGAAACAATAGAGAAAATGATTAATATGATTCGGTTTTGTGTTGTTATTACGGGAAATGAGGCAGATGCTTATACACTTTTTGAAGTTTTGAATGACAGAAGTTTAACAATAGAAGATTTGGATCTTACGAAAAATCTGTTATTCAAGTGGTATTGCAATCATACATCTGAGGAAGAAAACGTGAAAGATAAGACTATCGAAAAAGCAGATCAGATGTGGGTGGAGGATATTTTCTCAGCAATGACGAGAAAAGAGGAAGCAAAATTAATTTCTTTTTTTGCAGCAGAATATTTTACAGCAGATGAATCGCAGAAATTTAACGATACAGCAAGGTACAGGGAATCAATAGAGAAAAATTATTTACAAACCCGTCGGAGTTATGAAGGGGTTGATCTGCTGAATGATATAAAAATTTATTATATGATTGCAATTACACTTAAGGAGATGGGGTTCAGATATCAGAAGAAAGCAGAAAAGGTAATAGAAACAGAGACTAGTGGTCAGAAGTCCATTACATATAGAACATTGAATTTATTAAATGCTCTGAAATTATATGGTGTTATGCCAGCAATCATTAACTTCATATTAAAGAGATATATCACGTTATATGAAGTAGGAACAACGAAAGAATATGATATTTCCAGATTTACAGATTATATCAAAGGTCTTGCCAATGACAAAGAGAATGTAATGGATGAATATAAAGAAATTCATGATATCTCTTATGAATTATGGAGATATGCGTTGTTGGCGAAAGATTCGGAAATCCCGCGCACTATTGCAAAAAAGTATATTGTAAGAAATTATGTGGGTAATACAGATTTCGAATTCAAAGCAAACATAGATGTTGATTTAAAAGGTGAGTTCCGTGAGTGGGTTTATGACTGGAAATATGGGAGCGCAGACGCCCAATTAAAGGCGAAGGTGTTGTTTATAAACTTATTTGAAAATAGCAAAGAGCATCATCTGCTGAGAAAATTGCCTGCAAGGATCCAGTTTAATACGAAGGCAGTACAGTTAGATCATATGGAGGCGGAGGAGCCGGATACAGCAGCAAAGGAAAAATATTTTGAACCATGTAACCCACATGAGACAAGAGAGATGTATGTGAACAGCATAGGAAATTTTATGATCATGGACAGAGATAATAATACGAAGAAAACAAATTTCCCGCTGCAGGATGCAATGCAAGTGTACGATAAGATGGCACCAGGGCACTGGATGATTACAGAGGTTAAGGAACTTTTGGCAGATGATAAGTTTTCAAAAGAAGTCGTGATTGCAGGAGAACCGTACAGAATTCCAAAAGAAGAATTTTTTAATGAGAGAAAAGCTAGATTATTTAGCTATTTTTACGCATTGTTACAGCGCGGATTGCACGAAAGTGAGAGTAACATTGTCGATTAAGGGAGGAAAACACTATGGCGAAAAATATAGATGATTTACTGCGCGTACTGACTTTCGAAGTCCTTAGCGCAGAGCGCAGAAACCTCAGAAGCAAAGCATTGACAGACCAGAAAATGTCGGAGGAGATACAAAAAATAATTATTGACAACTTAAGAACAAGGTAGAGACAAAGGAGAGGGCAGCATGAAGTTTAAAAGTATCACAATGGAAAATTTTATGCGTTACAAAGGGGTAAACACGATTGAATTCAGCTGTGATCCGGGCAAAAACGTGACAGTAGTATTGGGGGATAATACTGTTGGAAAAACAACGATTGCACAGGCTTTCCGCTTCGGGTTATACGGAGCTGTAAATATGGAGAAATGGAAAAATGCAGATGACTACCAGCTTTTAAATAATGATGTTCTGGCGTTCATGGATGCAGACAGTAAGGCAGCGGTAGCCGTTACGATTGTGGCTGCCGATGAGGAAAAGCAGTATACGATCTGCCGGAAAACAATTTACAGCAGAAATTATCCACAGATGACATGCAGGGAATTTCAGAAAAAAGTATCCATCAAGATAGCAGATCTTCAAGCTTCGGATGTGGTGACAGAAGTAGATGAGAGGCAGGTGGAATATGTTATAAATGAACTATTTCCAAGAAACTTATCTCATTACTTTCTGTTTGATGGTGAGCGTTGGAGTGATGTCACGGTCAACGGTGTCAGAGAAAATATCAAAGAATCCGTACATAGTCTCACTGGATTATCCTCCTATCAGGCAGCACTTTTACATCTGAAAGATATGGGGGCTAACTCTGTCACCCGAAAATTCAAAAGTAAAATCACCGGTGATGGAATGATGTATGATTCGTTGGAAAATGACCGGATGCGGATAGAGCACATGATTGAAAAAGAACAGGAGCATGTTAAGAACATTGATATTAATATAAAAAATTATCAAAAGAAATGTGATGAGATCGAACAATATCTGGAAGAAAATAAGAGTACAGAAATGCTGCAGGGCAAGTTAAAAAATCTGCAGATTGTGAGGGAAGAACAAAGGAAAAGGGCAAATAATCATTATAAAACTTTAGTGTCACAGATCAGTGACAAAGCCTATATGATGTTCTCACAGCCGCTCATTGAAGCGTGTGTGAAAATGGTGAAAGCTGTTGCCGGGGAGAGACGGGATATTCCGCATATGCGGCAGGGAACGATCGATTACATTATTAAGACAGGCAGATGTATCTGTGGCACGCCACTTACGGAAGGCTCCCATGAGCTGGAATGTCTTTTAGAACAGAGAAATTATCTTCCGCCTGCCGATATCGGATCGCTGTTAGGAGAATTTGAGAGAACCGGAAATCGTTGGAAAAACCGTACCGATGGAAGTTATGAAGAATTAATTGAAATGGCGCAGAATGTGGATGACAGTGTCCACGATTACGAAGAAACCTGTAATCAGCTTGAAATTTTGAACCGGCAGATGGATGCGTCATTTGATTTCGCAGAAAAAAGAAGATTGTTAAGACATTACCGCTCCGAAATGGAAAAAACGAGTGTGGAAAAAGGAGAGTGTACAGGAAAAATTTCGAACTACAAAAAAGAGATTGAAAATATTGAAAACAACATGCGCAGGCGGGAAGCTGCAAACGAAGAGAACCGCAAGTGGAGGGCACGTCTGGAAGTTGCAGAAGCGCTTTATGCCAAGATGAAAAAAGAATTTGAACAGAAAGAGCGGAAAACATTTCTGGAACTCAATAAAAATGTGCAGCTTAATTTTGAAAAGATGTTCATTGCGAAAGATAAAAAGATCCAGCTGACCGAACAGTATGAAATACAAATGCTTTATCAGACGGAGCGTGGCTACCGGGAAGAAAAAAATCTTTCCGAGGGAGAGAAGATCGCCCGTAATTTTGCATTTATTGTGACTGTTATGGAGTACAGCAGACAGAAAAAGGCGGAAAAGCTTGGAGTCAGTGAACTTGAAGGAGATACGCTGCCTATCGTGTTGGATGGTCCTTTTTCAAAACTGGGAGATGAAAATATCAAACTGATCGCAGGTGTATTACCGGAAGTCTCGGAGCAGGTGATCCTTTTTATGCTGAAAAAAGACTGGAAATATACCGGTCTTGATTCTTATGTAGGCGCGGCTTACTGTATTGATAAAAAAGCTGAGGAAGCTTTCGCATCGATCAGAAAAATGGAGGAACTTTAAATGGCTGATTTTGAGTTTTTTAAGAAAGAGTTTGAATTTAAAGGAAAGCATGCAAAGATGGCACAGGAATTGTGGGTGAGAGATGACACAGAACGTACTTATTTTAAGCGACTGATCGATCTGTATGTGGCGGCAGCTGTTGTTGGGTTTCGTGTAGACAGAAAGGCAGAGGAAGATTATTCGCCATTTGAGACAAGCAGTATTTTCCCGGAACAGATGTTGAAAGAAAAGGAAAATCTGGATTTTATATTACAGATGATGATCATGCTGAATTACAGAGGAACACTGACAGATGAAGAGTGTGTGAAAAAAGCTTTTCAGGGGGCACAGACGAAGGAAGAATTTGAGCAGTATAAAAAGATGTTCAATGATTATGTCCGTGGCGGTGTGGAAGAACTATACGAACAGCTTATCATACGAAAGGCAGATCCGGATGACAAGTTTCGTGATAACAGAACAGCAAATCTGATGGCACTGATGGAAAGATATGGTGCAGGGAAAATGAACGTTATTCCGGAAAATGAAGATGAAACCGTGAGAATTCAGATTTAAAATGAAAAATATTGTCAAAAAACAGGAAAAAGTATTTACAAATGTCGGAAAAAGGATTAGTATAAAGGGGAATTACAACATACCAAATAATAACCGGTTACTACAATAAGGTAGTAAACCTAAAAGCTCTAATCCCATTCTTCGGAATGGGATTATCTTTTACCCGTATTTATTCAAGCGTATGAAATAAATGGCATTGTCCCGAAAGAGGTTCAATGTAGAACGGAAGTGCAAAAACATTTTTACATGTAACGTTATGTCTGTAGTTGATGAATGCAGAACATGGAAAGGAAGGGTTACTTATTATGGAGGAAAAATTTCAGTACAGAATCGGATTAGACATCGGAATCACATCGGTGGGATGGGCAGTTTTACAGAATAACAGCCAGGATGAACCGGTACGGATCACAGATCTCGGGGTAAGAATTTTTGATGTGGCAGAGAATCCAAAAAATGGTGATGCGTTAGCAGCTCCCAGACGGGATGCAAGGACAACCCGCAGAAGATTGAGACGGAGAAGACACAGATTAGAGCGGATTAAGTTTTTATTACAGGAAAATGGATTGATCGAAATGGATTCTTTTATGGAGCGCTATTATAAGGGAAATCTTCCGGATGTCTATCAGTTGCGATATGAGGGATTAGATCGTAAGTTGAAAGACGAAGAACTGGCACAGGTGCTGATCCATATTGCAAAGCACCGCGGTTTCCGCTCGACCAGAAAGGCTGAGACGAAGGAAAAAGAGGGCGGAGCAGTATTAAAGGCAACGACAGAGAACCAGAAGATCATGCAGGAAAAAGGCTATCGCACGGTTGGGGAGATGCTGTATCTGGATGAAGCTTTTCATACGGAGTGCCTCTGGAATGAAAAAGGATATGTGCTGACACCAAGGAATCGTCCGGATGATTACAAGCACACCATTTTGCGGTCAATGCTGGTAGAGGAAGTGCATGCTATTTTTGCTGCACAGCGGGCACTTGGAAATGAGAAGGCAGCTGAAGAATTGGAAAATGCGTATGTGGAGATCATGACGAGCCAGCGTTCCTTTGATATGGGACCGGGATTGCAGCCGGATGGAAAGCCAAGCCCATATGCGATGGAAGGATTCGGCGACCGTGTTGGAAAATGTACGTTTGAAAAAGACGAATACCGGGCACCGAAGGCAACCTATACAGCGGAATTGTTTGTTGCCCTGCAGAAAATAAATCATACGAAGCTGATCGATGAGTTTGGAACTGGCAGATTTTTTTCAGAAGAGGAAAGAAAGACTATAATTGGTCTTTTGCTTTCAAGCAAAGAGTTGAAATATGGAACGATAAGAAAAAAATTAAACATTGATCCGTCTTTAAAATTCAACAGCTTAAATTACAGTGCAAAGAAAGAGGGAGAGACGGAAGAAGAGAGAGTCCGTGATACCGAGAAAGCAAAATTTGCAGGTATGCCGTGGACTTATGAGTATTCCAAATGCCTGAAAGACCGAACAGAGGAAATGCCTGTTGGAGAGAAGGCAGACTTATTTGACCGGATCGGTGAGATACTGACTGCTTATAAGAATGATGACAGCAGAAGCAGCCGCCTGGAAGAATTGGGCTTATCAGGAGAAGAAATCGATGGATTGCTGGATCTTTCCCCTGCAAAGTATCAGAGAGTATCGCTCAAGGCAATGAGAAAGATGCAGCCATATTTAGAAGATGGTTTGATTTATGATAAAGCCTGTGAAGCAGCAGGTTATGATTTCCGTGCGTTGAATGATGGCAGCAAAAAGCACTTATTAAAAGGGGAAGAAATCAATGCTATCGTAAATGATATCACAAATCCGGTTGTAAAACGCTCCGTATCGCAGACGATCAAAGTCATCAATGCGATTATTCAGAAATATGGAAGTCCGCAGGCGGTCAACATTGAGCTGGCAAGAGAGATGTCAAAGAACTTTCAGGATCGCACGAATCTGGAAAAAGAGATGAAAAAGCGGCAGCAGGAGAATGAGCGTGCAAAGCAGCAGATCATCGAATTAGGAAAACAGAACCCGACCGGACAGGATATTTTAAAATATCGTTTGTGGAATGATCAGGGAGGTTACTGTCTGTATTCCGGCAAGAAAATCCCATTGGAGGAATTATTTGATGGAGGGTATGATATTGACCATATTCTTCCGTACAGTATCACATTTGACGACAGTTACCGGAATAAGGTGCTTGTGACTGCACAGGAAAACCGGCAGAAAGGGAATCGTACCCCATATGAATACTTCGGAGCGGATGAAAAACGCTGGGAAGATTACGAAACGAGCGTCCGGTTACTTGTCCGGGATTATAAGAAACAGCAGAAATTACTGAAGAAGAATTTTACAGAGGAAGAACGCAAAGAGTTTAAGGAGAGAAACTTAAACGATACCAAGTATATTACAAGAGTAGTTTATAATATGATCCGCCAGAATCTGGAATTGGAACCATTCAATCATCCGGAAAAGAAAAAGCAGGTGTGGGCAGTCAATGGAGCAGTGACATCTTACCTCAGAAAACGCTGGGGACTGATGCAGAAAGACCGTTCGACTGACAGACATCATGCAATGGATGCGGTTGTGATCGCATGCTGCACAGATGGGATGATTCATAAGATCTCGATGTTTGTAAAGGGGAGAGAACTTAGATTTAACAGAAATTTAACAATAGTAGATGAGAAAACAGGTGAAATTTTTACAAGAGAACAGTGGGACGAGAAGTTTGGCGTGAAAGTGCCACTTCCATGGAATTCTTTCCGGGATGAATTAGATATTCGGTTGCTGAATGAAGATCCAAAAAATTTCCTGCTGACACATGCGGATGTTCAGAGAGAGCTTGATTATCCGGGCTGGATGTACGGAGAAGAGGAAAGCCCAATCGAAGAAGGCAGGTATATCAATTATATACGACCACTTTTTGTATCCAGAATGCCAAACCATAAGGTGACAGGTTCGGCACATGATGCAACCATAAGAAGTGCGAGAGATTATGAAACGCGTGGTGTGGTGATAACAAAAGTTCCGCTGACGGATCTGAAACTGAATAAAGACAATGAGATTGAAGGATATTATGATAAAGACAGCGACAGGCTTCTTTATCAGGCATTGGTAAGGCAACTGTTATTGCATGGAAATGATGGAAAGAAAGCATTCGCGGAAGATTTTCATAAGCCGAAAGCTGACGGTACAGAAGGTCCGGTTGTACGCAAGGTGAAGATTGAGAAGAAACAGACTTCCGGTGTTATGGTTCGTGGTGGGACAGGAATTGCTGCGAATGGTGAGATGGTGCGGATTGATGTGTTCCGGGAAAATGGAAAATACTATTTCGTGCCTGTGTATACAGCGGATGTGGTACGGAAGGTGCTGCCGAACAGGGCGGCAACACACACAAAACCATATTCAGAGTGGAGAGTCATGGATGATGCCAATTTTGTTTTTAGTCTGTATTCCAGGGATTTAATCCATGTGAAGAGCAAAAAGGATATAAAAACAAATCTGGTAAATGGTGGATTATTGCTGCAGAAAGAAATATTTGCGTATTACACCGGGGCAGATATTGCAACGGCAAGTATTGCCGGTTTTGCGAATGACAGTAATTTTAAATTTAGAGGACTTGGAATTCAGAGTCTGGAAATTTTTGAAAAATGCCAGGTAGACATCCTCGGAAATATTTCCGTTGTCCGCCACGAGAACCGCCAGGAATTTCATTAGAAAAATTGAGGGAAACATATGGGATTTCGAAATATTATGATCAGCAGTAATATGAAACTCCGCATTCAGGATCAGCAGTTAGTTGTGACTGCCGGAGATGAGGTGCATATTCCACTGGAAGATATTAACTGTATTTTAATTGAAAATCAGTCGGTCACATTATCTGCCTATCTGTTACAGAAAGTTGCGGATAGCGGTATTGCGCTTTATGTCTGTGATGAAAAACATTTGCCAAATGCAGTGTTATTGCCAATGGTGCGACACAGCCGTCATTTTAAAATTTTAAAATATCAGATGGAGACGGGAAAGCCATTGCAAAAGCGTTTGTGGCAGCAGGTTGTGATCCAGAAGATACGAAATCAGGCACTGTGCCTGCAATTACTGGAGCTGGATGGACATGAGGAACTTCTCAGAATGTGTAAGGAAGTACAGTCCGGCGACAGGACACATGTGGAAGCCAAAGCGGCAGCATACTATTTCCGATGTATGTACGGACTTGGGTTTTCGAGAGGAAATGATCATATTATTAACTCGGCATTGAATTATGGATATGCAATCATCCGTGGAATGATCGCACGTTCCATCATATGTTACGGGTTAGAACCATCGATTGGTATCTTTCATCACAGCGAGCTGAATAATTATAATCTGGCAGATGACATGATTGAGCCATTCCGGCCATTGGTGGATCTATATGTTTCCAGTCATTTTGATATTTCAGAAATAGACAGTACATTGACACCGGAAATGAAAAAGGGATTGTTTGGAATTATAAATTTTGATATGTCAGTGAAAGGAGATATGCGTATTGTAAGTAACTGTATTGATATGTTGATTGCAAGTTACAGCAGTGCATTACAGGGAAACCGGACAGAGCTTGATCTGCCGGAACTGATACAGCTACAGGTACACAGTTATGAATAAATTTATGAGAATTGTTGTCTTTTTTGATCTTCCGGTCGTCACTGCAAAAGAGAAAAAAGCAGCCGCAAAATTCCGGAAATTTTTGATAAAAGATGGGTACAATATGATGCAGTGGTCCGTGTATTCAAGAATTTGTAATGGAACAGATTCTGTTGCAATGCACAGACAGAGGCTGAAACAGAATCTCCCGGAAAATGGCTCTGTCCGGGCACTTACGCTGACAGAAAAGCAGTTTGAATCCATTGATATTTTATTGGGAGAAAAAACATTTGCGGATTCACCGGAATCTACGGAACTGATCAATATTTTTTAACTAACACACAGGCTTGCCATCTATCGGTAGCCCCTTTACTATTTTGATAGAAACGAGACATATGCATATAATTATAAAAAGCGAAAAAGGATAGCAAGTAATTGAGATGGAAGAACAGACGATGAGTGCAAGAGAGAAAAATAATGTTAAGAATTATGTGAAAGTGAGGTGAGGTGTGTGCTAATGAATACATCTGAGTATCTTTCTATTATTGAAAATATTAAGAGTGAAATCAAGGCTGCGCAATACCGTGCAGCAGTTCATGCGAACGTAGACATGCTGCTCCTTTATCATGATATAGGCTGTGTAATCAATGAGCATAAATCATGGGGCAACAAGTTTATTGACAATCTTGCCACTGATATTAGGATCGCATTCCCGGAGAGTAAAGGATATTCTGTTCGTAATCTAAAATACATGGCAAAATTTGCCGAGACATATCCAGATCGGAAATTTGTGCAGACGGTGTCTGCACAAATTCCGTGGTCTCATAATATTGCAATTTTGGAAAAAGTCAAAGACCCGCAACAGCGTATATGGTACATTGAAAAAACGGCTGAAAACGGATGGTCACACAATGTTTTGATTCATCAAATCGAAAGTAGTTTGTATGAACGTCAGGTTCTGGCGGATAAGGTTACAAATTTTGAACACCGTCTACCGTCTCCACAAAGTGAGTTGGCAGTACAGACTATGAAAGACCCATATGTATTTGATTTCATTCCTTTTCGGGAAAATATGCTTGAACGGGACATTGAGCAGGCACTGGTTCGGGATGTCACAAAGCTTCTTTTAGAGCTTGGAACGGGATTTGCATTTTTGGGAAATCAGTATCCCCTGAATGTAGGTGGTGATGATTTTTACATTGATTTACTGTTCTATAATCTGAATCTTCGTTGCTATGTGGTTATAGAACTGAAAACGGGTGACTTCAAGCCGGAATATGCCGGTCAGCTAAATTTTTATCTGTCGGCCGTAGATGGTATTTTGAAGAAAGAACAGGACAATCCGTCGATTGGTTTGCTTCTGTGTAACAGCAAAAACAATGTGGTCGCAGAATATTCGCTCA
>OGQB01000828.1_pt1 | contig 30020 bp, 27 predicted proteins | sample 1553071 | NCBI WGS metagenome assembly OGQB01 (sample SAMEA2580284, study PRJEB22360) | human gut metagenome | biome: human gut; feature: human-associated habitat; material: faeces | place: Denmark | collected 2008/2010
TGCGGATTGCATCAGAATGTCCCTGGCTTACACCTTTGCCCCAGAATGTGTAATCATTTCCATCCGGAAGAATTGCATTCGCATACAGTCTATTCAGGGAGAACATTCCCGGATCCCAGCCCACGGAGATGATTCCTACATGTCCGCCTTCTTTTGCGGCTGCATCTACATTTGCAAAATGCTCCGGGATTCTTGCATGTGTATCAAAACTATCGATTACATTGAACATCTTTGCGTAAACAGGTGTCTGTTTTGGAAGGTCTGTTGCACTTCCTCCGCAAATTATCATAACGTCAATCTTATCTTTCCAGTCTTCTACGTCTGCTACATTACAAACTGTCGCAGTCTCTGTCAGAATCTTGACATCTTCCGGATTTCTTCTTGTGAACACTGCCACAAGCTCCATATCATCATTCTGCTTTACTGCGCACTCAACGCCTCTTCCAAGATTACCATAACCTAAAATACCAATTTTAATACTCATACTTAAACTCCTTTTTGCTCCGCAAATCTGTCTGCTTTGCATTTTCTTAGCGGACAGATTTACGGAGACTTTTTTTCTAATTAGATATTATACCTTTTCGTTTTCTTCATTTCAATGAATTTTCGATAAATTTTTAAGTATTGAAGGTTATCCTCTTAATGATTTTTTATTTTCTAAATGCAAGTTCATTCCATCTGAGTTCATTTTTCAGATTACGGATTGTTGTATCTTTATCAATATATACAGCTTCGATTCCCATCATTGCTGCCCAGTCACCCATCTGTTCTGCAGTGATATCATAAGAGAATGCTGTATGATGTGCACCACCGCAAAGAATCCAGGCTTCAGCTCCTGTTGCGAGATCCGGCTCCGGTGTCCAGAAGTTTGTTGCTACCGGAAGCTTCGGCATTGGTTTCTCATTCTTCTTACAGTCTACTGTATTGATGATCAGACGGAAACGATCTCCAAGATCGATCAGTGATGTTGCGATACCCTTTCCTTCTTTTGATGTGAATACAAGTCTTGCAGGATCTTCTCTGTCTCCCATAGAAAGTGGATTTACCTTGATGCTGATCGGACCATCTGCGATAGATGGGCAGATCTCAAGCATATGAGCCTGAAGGATTCCTTCTTTTCCAGGCACAAAATTATATGTATAATCTTCCAGCATCGATGTTCCTTTTGCATCTTTCATGCCTTCTGTCATGATCTTCATGATACGAACCATAGCTGCTGTCTTCCAGTCTCCTTCAGCTCCAAATCCATATCCCTTCTGCATCAGACGCTGGATTGCAAGTCCAGGAAGCTGTTTGAGTGCACCGAGATCTCCAAAATGTGTAACGATTGCCTGATAGTTTTTCTCCTCAAGGAAACGCTCGAATCCAATCTCAATCTGTGCCTGAACAGCAACATGTTTTCTGAACTCTTCCGGATCTCTTCCTTCAAGAAGGATCTCATATTTGTCATAATACTCTTCTACTAATGTATTTACATCTGCTGCGCTTACAGCATCTACAGACTCTGCGATTTCATTTACCGGATAAGCATCTACTTCCCATCCGAATTTAATCTGTGCCTCTACTTTGTCACCTTCAGTAACAGCAACATTTCTCATGTTGTCTGCAACTCTCATGACACGTACATGGCTGCTTTCGATCACACCAACTGCTGTACGCATCCAGGAAGCGATCTTCTCCTGAACCTTCTCGTCTGACCAGTGTCCAACAACAACTTTTCTCTCGATTCCAAGTCTTGTGAAAATGTGTCCGAACTCACGTCCACCATGTGCTGACTGGTTCTCATTCATGAAATCCATATCGATCGTGTCATATGGGATCTCCATATTGAACTGTGTATGAAGGTGAAGCAGTGGTTTTCTGAACTCCTGAAGTCCAAGAATCCATGATTTTGCAGGTGAGAATGTATGCATCCATGTAATGACGCCGGCACATTCATCATCAATATTAGCTTCATTAAAAGTCTTACGGATCAGTTCGTTTGTGATCAATGTTGGTTTCCATACAACTTCATATGGAAGAACTCCAGACTCATTGAGCTTCTCTACGATAATTTTGGCATGCTCTGCTACATGCGCCAGACATTCATCTCCGTAAAGATCCTGTGAACCTGTGCAAAACCAGAATTTGTATTCTTTCTTCTTTAACATTTTTGTGTCCTCCTTGTAATAAAATGTTTATAGTTATTTTTTATTTATCACTTAATTTGTTACTGTGTTATACTTGACAGTTATTATTTTGCTGTATTCTGTCCGTAATAGGCATTCGCACCATGTTTTCTATAGTAATGCTTATCCTGAAGTTCCTGTGGAGCCGGTTTTACCTGCGGATTGATCATCTCACATCTTGCTGCCATCTTTGCAACTTCTTCTGCAACAACTGCATTGTGAACTGCTTCGTGTGCATCTTTCCCCCATGTAAATACACCATGATTCTTACAAAGAACTGCTGGAACTGCAATATAATCTTTCTTCTTAGCTTCAAACTCATCTGCAATCAGAACTCCTGTGTTCTTCTCATATGCTTCCTCGATCTCTTCTTTCGTCAGATTACGTACACATGGGATTTCTCCATAGATGTAATCTGCATGTGTTGTTCCATAACATGGAATATCTCTTCCTGCCTGTGCCCAGCTTGTTGCCCATGCAGAATGTGTATGTACAACACCACCGATTTTTGGAAAACGATTATAAAGAACAACATGTGTCGGTGTATCGGAAGATGGGTTGTAACGTCCCTCTACTTTATTTCCATTCAGATCAACAACTACCATATCTTCCGGAGTCAGCTTATCATATTCAACTCCACTTGGTTTAATAACAAAAAGTCCGCTTTCTCGATCGATTCCACTTACATTTCCCCATGTAAATGTAACCAGATCATATTTTGGAAGCAGCATATTTGCCTCGTAAACCTCTTTTTTCAACTGTTCTAACATTATTCTTCTCCTTTCGTCTGCTGTCTACATGACTTCATTATATAATTTCACAGAATTTCGCATCACAAGTTCCGGCGCAAATTCCGCTGAGTACATTTCCATATTTTTATCAATCTTATCCAATATAATCTGTGCTGCACACTTTCCAATCTCATTCGCCGGATTATTCACCGATGTGATCGGTACTTCACAAAATCTTGCAAGACTGGAATTGTCAATTCCAATCACTGAAATCTGATCTGGCACCTGCAAATCTGCACTGTGCAAGATTTGAATCAACTTACTTGCAATCTCATCATTGTAGCAGACACAGGCTGTACATCCGTTTAACCGCTTTAAAATCCTTTCACTTACCAGCTCCATCTCACGGATATCTTCTGAATCAATCCATAAAATCTGCCGATTCTTGATTTTATGTGAATGTTCCATGAGTGCTTTTGTGTATCCTGCATATCGCATTCTTCCCTGCCCATCATCCGCCTTGAAGATTCCTGCTATTCTTGTATGTCCACATTCCAAAAGGTGTTTCGTTGCAATGTAGCCTGCTTTCTCATCATCCAGACTGACATGCGGAATTGTGAGATTCTCATAGAAACTATTCACAAACAAAACCGGTATTCCTGATTTCTGTAATTTCTGATATAAATCTAAATTCGGATTCGGAAGCCCGCTTTTCACAGGTTCTGCAATCAATCCGTCAATTCTTCTTGTTCTCAAAAATTCTTCTAAATGCATCCGCTCTTTTGCAACCGAATTATCTGTCATCGCAATCTGAAGGATTCCGCCTGCCTGAGTAACTTTTTTCTCAATTTCCCGAACAATAATTGGGAAAATATAGGTATCGATATACGTCAGCATTACTACGATTCGTTTTTCTTCATGATCTGCTCTTCTTTCTGTATTTCCAAGAAGGATTCCCGCATCTTCACATATATAAGAGCCACTTCCGCGTCTGCTTTCCACAATATTCTCTTTTACTAATTCTTCCAATGCCCGTCGTACCGTCTGACGACTGACCTGAAATTGTTCAGATAGTTCCTGTTCTGAAGGAAGCTTCTCTCCGGAAACCATTCTTCCCGACCTGACTTCCTCCCGAATCCAGGTTACTATTTTTTCAAATTTTTTCATTCGCTTATGACCTCTCTATACAATTAATCATAATTACCGTTGTCACTTACAGTGTTCTGATTATCATTGCTCTGATCAGTACTTTTTCTTCATATACTTAATATACAACAATACATGTTACAATACAATTCGCAGTATACCCAATCTTTTTCTTCTGTTTTTTATGTAATAATATGTAAAAATAAGAAGTTGTATTGTTTTTCTATTTATTTTTCAATACAGCTTCTTATAATTTTAAACCTAATTTAAATTTTTTCTCCTTTTGCTTCAAATTTTCCTCTTGCATTTTTCACTTTTTCGGTTCATAATAGCATCAGACAAAGAACTAAATATTGTCAAAGGGGAGCTGGTCAGAACCGGCTGAGAGGAGACGTGTTACCGTTTCGACCCGTTTAAACCTGATTTGGATAATGCCAACGGAGGGAATTGATACCATGTAATGATTGAGATGCCCTTGCATCTCTTTTTACTTCGGACAGCTGGTAGGATCTTCACTCAGGTGAGGATCCTTTTTTACATTTGAAAGGAGACTCAAGTTATGAAACAGACAACAAACACAAAAAAACTGGCACTTGCAGGTGTTCTCACCGCTCTTGCCATCGTTGGAAGCTTTTTAAGCTTTCCTATAGCCGGAAGTAAATGTGCACCGGTTCAACATATGGTAAATATCTTTGCAGCCGTACTTCTTGGTCCCGGCTGGGGCGTTGGAATTGCATTCTGTGCAAGCCTTCTGCGCAACATCCTTGGAATCGGAAGTCTGATGGCTTTCCCGGGTAGTATGATCGGAGCTCTCTGCTGTGGACTTGTTTACAAGAAATGTAAGAATTTAAGCCTTACTTGTCTTGCAGAGGCACTTGGAACAGGTATTCTCGGAGGAATTGCTGCTTATCCGGTTGCTTTATTCCTTATGGGAGCAGCACCTGCAGGATTATTTATCTATGTGATCCCATTCCTGATCTCAACAGTAGCCGGAAGTATCCTGGCATTCCTGCTGATTTCAGTATTCCAGAAAAGTGGAGTAATGGCACAGCTTTTTCCGACTTCTTAATCCGTAACTGCAAAATTTCCGAACAGTTACATGCGATACATTGGGGGCACCACCTTGTACCGCACAAGAAAATGCAGAATCAATCTGTAATCACCGGAGTTTTCCGCTAATAACTTCTTTATTTTCCAGTTATTAACATCTCTCCGCTGAAGGCGTCAGCATAATTTTTCTACTCATTCACTGGAAGTGTAGGTTAATAGTTACATCTCCTGTCCACATTCGTTCATGTGCAGGAGGTAGTAGCTTTTCTCGTGTACGCTGTCCGTGTTTTGCTGACGTCATAAAATCTATCAATTCACATGTAAGAATGGAGGCAAAACAACATGAGAAACTACACAACCCAGATGGATGCAGCCCGCAAGGGAATTCTCACCCCGGAAATCAAAACAGTAGCTGAAAAAGAACATATGGAAACTGACAAACTGATGAAGCTTGTCGCTGAAGGAAAGGTTGCAATCTGTGCTAACAAGAATCATAAAGCACTGAACCCGGAAGGTGTCGGAAGCATGCTCCGCACAAAGATCAATGTCAACCTTGGAGTTTCCCGTGACTGCAAGGATTATGATATTGAAATGCAGAAAGTAATGAGCGCAGTAGAACTTGGAGCCGAATCTATCATGGATCTTTCCAGCCATGGAGATACACAGCCGTTCCGTCGCAAACTGACTTCTGAATGTCCTGCTATGATCGGTACAGTTCCTGTATACGACAGTGTCATTCATTATCAGAGAGATCTTGCTACTCTGACTGCACAGGATTTCCTTGATGTCATCCGTATGCATGCAGAAGACGGTGTTGACTTCGTTACACTTCACTGCGGAATCACAAGAAAAACAATTGAACAGATCAAAAAGCATAAACGTAAAATGAACATCGTAAGCCGTGGAGGAAGTCTTGTATTCGCATGGATGAGCATGACAGGAGAAGAGAACCCATTCTACGAGTACTATGATGAGATTCTTGATATCTGCGAAGAATATGACGTGACAATCTCACTTGGTGATGCGTGCCGTCCTGGATGTCTGGCTGACGCTACAGACGTATGCCAGATTGAAGAGCTTGTGCGTCTCGGTGAGCTGACAAAACGTGCCTGGGATCATAATGTTCAGGTTATGGTAGAAGGACCTGGACATGTACCGCTTGATCAGGTTGCAGCGAACATGAAAGTACAGCAGACCATCTGTATGGGAGCTCCTTTCTATGTACTTGGACCTATCGTTACAGATATCGCACCTGGATATGACCATATCACTTCCGCGATCGGTGGAGCTGTTGCAGCAATGAACGGTGCTTCCTTCCTCTGCTATGTAACACCAGCTGAACACCTTGCTCTTCCAAATGTTGAAGATACAAAACAGGGAATCATTGCTTCTAAGATTGCAGCTCATGCTGCTGATATTGCCAAAGGAATTCCTGGAGCAAGAGATATCGATGATAAGATGGCAGATGCCCGCCGTGTTCTTGACTGGGATGCACAGTTTGAATGCGCTCTGGATCCTGAAACTGCAAAAGCAATCCGCGACAGCAGAAAACCGGAGGACGACCACAGCGATACTTGTAGTATGTGTGGAAAATTCTGTGCAGTAAGAAGCATGAATAAAGCACTGGCCGGGGAGTATATTGATATTCTGTAAGTATCCGAAATACATATAGCATTTGGGGAGATTAATTCCAAGCAGTTATAATTAAGGGAAAGCGGTTAAAGAATCGCTTTCCCCTTTGCATTTACGCGATCAAACGAGTCAAAGTCCGAAATCAATTGTCCGTATGCATCTGGTTTTCCCTTAATTACCTTTTTGACAATTCGGATTTCCTCTTTTTTGTCCACTCTTCCTCTTCCTCATTTCGTAAACAACAACATATATAATTTCACGTCACCCCTTCCTTTGTTATGTTTACATTTATTAGCCGGAAATTTTATTAAAAAGGTTACAAAAATCTCCGGCTACATTTCTGCAACCAGAGCACTTTAATAATTCACATCTATCTATAATTGTTGTAATCAATAGCTTTTTATTTTTCTTACCTCTAGTTATCTCCAATATGTCTCCAGATATTTCTTTGCTTCTTCCATTGAAAGTTCATATTCTCTCTGAACATTATTAAGAGTATCCTCCTCTGAAACATTTAAATTCCGACACGTTCTAATAACTGCTGCTATTCCACGTTCTACACCTTTCTGAATTCCATCTTTCACTCCATCATCATACATTTCCTGTATTGCCTTACACATATCAATCATCTCCTCCTTATGTTCCGCTTCACCTGATATTGGTTTCATGTTTAGAAAAGCTTTCATTGCCTGACTCGTTTCATAGTCAACGTTCTGAAAGAACTTTTTATTCTCGTTAATGTAATCCGTTAATTCTTCCTTACTGTCCCTATATCTTAGCATAGTTAATATCACTTGTAAATCATCCGAAAATTTTTCAACATCTTCCAATCGTTCTGCATCTACAAGATTGATTTTATAGTTCGGAAGATATTTCTCCAAAATTTCGTTCTCTTCTTTCGTACCCTCCAACTGAAACATATCATACAGATCAACAGGTCCATCCCACGGCTCTGAACCATAGTAAAAGACTAATGAAATAATCGGTATCAATCGATCTTTTTTTCGAAATCGGGACAAATACTCTCCTGGTTTCTTATTCTTTTGTTATTTTGTAACTCATCAAAATGGAATCTCCCGCTGATACAGCCTTGAATATGAGATAAAGTTATCCTTTCGATAACACATTCAGACAAATGAAATATAGAAAATATATGTCTGAGATTTTGATGTGAATTAACTATAACAAAATCATTAGAAGGTGTCAATTAGAAAAACAGTTGCAACATTTACGAAAAAAGCTATCAGTTACAACACATTTCATCTTAATTGTTGTAATCGATAGCTTTTAATATTTCTATATTATCTTATTCCGGATTCACAATCTTCCCGGCAACTGCACATGCCGCTGCTGTTCTCGGACTTGCAAGATAAATCTCTACCTTAGATGTTCCCATACGTCCAAGGAAGTTTCTGTTATTCGTTGCTACAACTCGTTCTCCGTCAGAAAGGATTCCTCCTGTTCTTCCGCAGCACAGTCCGCAACCCGGATGTGTGATGATTGCACCTGCTTCTGCCAGAATGTCCAGCGTCCCGTCTGCCAGTGCCTGTCTGTAGATCTTGCGGCTTGCCGGTGTAACGATCAACTTCACAAAGTCCGCAACTTTCTTCCCTTTGAGTACTTCTGCTGCAGCTCTGAGGTCTTCCAGACGTCCGTTTGTACAGGATCCAATGAATACCTGATCAATCTCTGTTCCCTCTAACTCACTAACGTCTCTGATCTTATCAACCTGGGACGGACATGCCATAACCGGAACGAAATCCTCTGCCTTATATGTCATTGTCTTCATATAAACAGCATCTTCATCTCCAACAAGGCTCTTCTGGTAATCATTGAGTTCAATCTCACAATATTCTGCCGTCTTCTCATCCGGTGTGAAAAGAGCACATTTTGCTCCTGCCTCGATTGCCATATTCGCCATTGTCATACGGCTTGCAACTGACATATTCTCAATCGTGCTTCCCGAGAATTCCAGTGCTCTGTAAGTTGCTCCGTCCGCACGGAGATCTCCGATCAGTCGGAGAATGATATCCTTGGACATTACATTTTCCGGAAGTTCTCCATCAATCACAACTTTGATTGTCTCCGGAACTTTGATCCACATTGTACCGGTTCCGAGAATACTTGCCATTTCTGTATAACCGATTCCGGATGAAAATGCGCCGACACAACCATAAGTTGTCGTATGGCTGTCTGTTCCGAATGCGATATCTCCAGGTTTCACATATCCGGCTTCTGTCATCAACTGGTGACAGATTCCGTCGCTTCTATGTACGTGAGTCAGTCCATATTTTTCTACAAATTCATCTCCTTTGTGAAAATGTCTTGTGTCATCCTGCTGGCTTGCCGGAACCAGGTGATCATAAATTAAAACCACTTTATCCGGATCGTGAAGCTTTGTAAATCCCATCTCTTCAAATTTATCTGCTACAAAAGGAATGAAAATATCATGGATCATGCATCTGTCAACATTGACTGTCACGATATCTCCCGGCTTTACTGCCTTTCCTGTATTATGTCTGATAATCTTTTCAATAATCGTCTCGCCCATCATGCTCTCCTTTCTGCTCAATCCTCAAGTCCATTCAGCTTGCGCATAGCTTTTACAAGTCCGCCTGCCTGAATGATGCTCATCAGATTCTCCGGCAGAGAAGCGATCGGATATTCTTTGCCATTATAGTCTACATGCTGATTCATCACGACATCAATTGTGTCGCCTTCTTTCATATCATCATACAGATCCGGCTGCTCGATCAAAAGCAGACCATTGTTGATTGAATTGCGGAAAAAGATTCTTGCAAATGATTTTGCGATCACACACTGGATTCCAAGTGCTTTGATGATCTCCGGTGCCTGTTCTCTGGAAGATCCACATCCAAAGTTCTTTCCTGCAACGATAATATCACCTTTCTGGATCTGTCCTGCCAGCTCCGGACGAAGCGGACTGAATCCATACTGTTTCATATCGTCAATTGTTTTCAGTGCAAGATACTCTGTCGGGATGATGATATCAGTATCGATATCATCTCCGAGTACCCACACCTTTCCTGTAAATTTATCCATAGTTCACCTCAAAATATATAAGTTCTTCTCTGTGTAAGTTACCTCTTGTTCCTTTCACCTTACAGATCAGATGCAAGTGCGATCTCACCCTTAATTGCTGATGCTGTAACTGTTGCTGCGGATCCAAGATATACTTTTGAACTTGGGTGTCCTGCGCGCCCCTTGAAATTACGTGTTCCTGTACTGATCAGAACTTCATTTTCACCAATGACTCCCTGACAGCTTCCCCAGCAGACACTACAGTTCGGATTCATTACAATTGCACCTGCCTCCATGAAAATGTCAAGAAGTCCTTCCTTAAGAGCCTGGCGGTAAATTGTCTGGCTTGCCGGAACAACAAGGAAACGAACCTTATCTGCAACTTTCTTTCCTTTGATGACTTCTGCTCCGACACGAAGATCTTCAATACGTCCATTATTACAAGAACCTAAAAATGCTTCATCAATCTTAATTCCACGCACTTCCTTTGCCGGACTTAAATTATCTACAAAATCAGGTTTTGCCACGACCGGTTCCACTTTAGAAAGATCGATTGTATACTCTCTGATATAATGCGCATCCGGATCACTGTGAAATACAGCTTTCGGCTCACGGCCATGCTCTTTCAGGTATTCCATTGCTTTTTCATCTGCCTCAAAGATACCTGTCTTGGCTCCGGCTTCTACTGCCATGTTGCAAAGTGCGATACGATCACTGATGCTCAGTGTCTTTGCACCTTCTCCTGTGAACTCCATCACCTGATAGTTACATCCGTTCGCACCAACCTGACCGATAATTGTCAGGATCAGGTCTCTTGCATAAACACCTTCCGGAAGTTCTCCAATCAGATTGAATTTCACGGATTCCGGAACAAGTACCCAAGACTGTCCTGTCACCATTCCATAAAGGAAGTCTGTGCATCCGACACCTGTACCGAACGCTCCGAGTGCTCCGTAGGAACAAGTATGGCTGTCAGCTCCGAAGATCAGTTCTCCCGGACGGACATAGTTCTCCATCATAACCTGATGGCAGACACCCTTTCCTTCCCAGAAGTCAATTCCGTTCTCTTTTGCAAAATCTCTCATCTTCTTCTGAGATGCCGCTGTCTTCGGACTGTCTGACGGCACATTATGATCCACAATGAATACCAGTTTCTTCGGATCTGCAATACGAGGATTCTTTAATTTGTTATTATACATATCAACAGTAAGATGTGTCGTTCCATCATTACTCATCATTCTGTCCAATATTACTGTATGGATATCTCCCGGTTTTACGCTGTCCACACCGGCTGCAGCAGCGATGATCTTCTCTGCGATTGTCATTCCCATAGTTCTAGTCCTCCTTATTCAGTGAAGCGATCAGTCCACCCTGATTCAGAATATTCTGCATATACTCCGGCAGCTTTGTACAGGAATAAGTCTTTCCATTCGCCTCAGCTGTTCCGTCAGACATGCGAAGTTCCATTGTATCACCTGTCTTCACCTCATCCGGAAGCTCCTTACAGACAATGACCGGAAGTCCGATATTGATTGCATTTCTATAGAAGATTCTTGCAAATGATTTCGCAATGACAGCCTGTACTCCAAGTGCTTTGAGCACACCCGGTGCCTGCTCTCTGGAGGATCCACAACCAAAATTCTCTCCTCCGACTACGAAATCTCCCGGTTTTACTTTTTTTGCAAAATCCGGATCCAATGATTCAAATGTATGGCTCTTCATCTCATCTAAGTTCGGCAGAAGCAGATACTGGGATGCGATGATCTGATCTGTATCAAGATCATTATGAAATTTAAAAATTGTACCTTTTTCCATAATAATAATGTCCTTTCTGTTGTCCTGTGGATAAATTGTATCAATTTAACGTGATGAAGTCCATGAACTATTTTAACAAATCTTCATCTTATTTTGCATTGATTTTCTATATCATACTTCCACTTCGAATGGCAGAAGATCTAAAATATCTTTCTGCACATCGATTCCAGGATATACTTCTATCAATTTCAACCCCTTCGGTGTCAGGCGAAACACACAGCGTTCAGTCACATAAAGTACCTTCTGTCCATTTGCGATTGCACGTCTGGCAGAAAAACTGATACTCTTGACTCGATCTACAAATTTCGAAATAGAACCTTCCTTCTCAATTTCAACAATCCCCTTCTTCTGTGAAACTTCCAGTCCTTTTGCCGTAAAGCTGAAACAGAAAACAACGGTTGGTGTCTTAGCTGTGATATTCGCAAATCCTCCGATTCCGGCAAACGCTCCCGGTCCACGGTGTGCATTCACATTTCCTTCTTTATCCACTTCAAGCGCGCCCATAAAGCAGACATCGAGACCACCATTATCATAAAGGTCAAACTGGTTTGCCATATCATAGACAGATGCCGCACCGATCATTGCTCCAAATGCTTCTCCTGAAACCGGAAATCCTCCGATTCCTCCGGACTCAACCGTCAATGTCACCATATCAAGCATTCCACTCTTTCTTGCAAAACGAGAAACCATCTCCGGAATGCCGATTCCAATATTTACAATATCATCTACACGTAATTCCTTCGATGCACGTTTTCCGATGATATTTGCCACCGTATTGTTCTTTGACTGTTTCACTGAGACAGAATCTAAACGCTCACTCCATGTGTTCCACTCTTCATATGGAATCTCAAAGCTTCCAGTCAGTGCTGTATAGGCTTCATTTCTTGCTTCCGGTTCTGCCACAACGATCGCATCTACCAGACATCCCGGAATAATTGCATTTCTCGGTCGTGACGGGGTGTCCACCAGGCGGTCTACCTGTACGATCACCTTGCCGCGATTCGCTTTTACTGCCTGACAAATAGACAGCGCATCACCGGACATAAACATATCGTCAAAAGTAATATTTCCCTTTCGGTCTGCTGCTGTTCCTTTAATCAGTGCAATATTAATTTTCGGTAATTTATAATAGAGAAATTCCTCTCCATCCACTTCCACATGCCTGACCAGTGAATCATCAATTGAGATTCTGTTAATTCCAGGCCCTTCTTTTCTTGGATCTACAAATATATCCAAGCCAACCTTTGAAAGTGCACCTGGGAGACCTCCGGCCTGTGCACGGATTGCATGTGAAATGCATCCAAGCGGAAGATTGTATGCCTCAAACCGGTCTTCTAAAACCAGTTTCTTTGTACTGAGCATTGCTCCAAAATGCCCGCAGATAAGCTTGTCCACAGCACCCTCTCTGATGTATCCTTCTGCATTATGTTCATCATCCCAGACACCAAAACCGGCACTGGAAATCATTGTCAGATGTGTTGGGGACTGCATCTTCTGGTATCTTCTGTAAATTGCTTCGTGAAGTTCAATTGGATTCTCTATTCCGACAAATGAATTCACACAGATACAGTCTCCGTCCCGAATCAGCCGGATTGCTTCATCGGCAGTCATTATTTCATACATGGCGTGTTTTCTCCTAGTTCTCTAAAATATCTTTGGAATACATTATACACTATCTTCAGAGATCAATCATTACAAATCATACAATTATTTTCCATTTGTCTCATTATTCCAACCATTTGGTTACTCAATTCCATGTAAAATCATTAAAAGTGCAAAAAACGAGACAAACCTGTTCACACTATTTGCAGGAGGGATTAGAACTATGCCAAAACGAACACCTACTACTGGAGAGAAGAATCTGATCGGCAAAAGGCTCATTGAACTTCGTCGGCAACACCATATGTCACAGAGACTTTTAGCTTACAAACTCCAATTGCGCGGATATGATATGGACAAAAATGTAATTACACGAATAGAAACCAACAAACGTTACGTTACAGACATAGAATTGAAAGCTCTAACTGAGATCTTCGACGTTTCTTATGAATATCTCATTGAGGGAAAAGACATCCTTGAACCTTAACGGATGATAGAAACGGAGGTGAAACTATGGCAAATATTCAACTTGCGGATAATCTACGGCGTTTGAGAAAGCAATATAACTACACACAGGCTCAGATCGGCAAAAAGCTGCATATCACTCATCAGGCTTATTCAAATTATGAAACCGGTGTACGTGAACCAAACCTTCAACTTCTTGCTGAACTATCCTGGATCTATCACACCTCTGTCGACTCGCTTATCACTCAGTACTGCAATGCAAAGAATCCATCATCAGTTGAAGTAAAAAACTATTTCTGTATTAAAATTGAAAATAGTGAAAACGACATTCTTCTTACAAAAAATGAAGTGAATTTACTTTTAAAATACCGTTCTGCTGGGGAAGCTGAACGTAAACTTGCACATGAAGCTTTAGATTTTACTGAACGTTGATTTCTATTTCAAAAAGAACTGAACCCATTGACATTAATTATCTGGGTTCAGTTCTTTTTTATCTCTACTTTCTTCTACGCTGATATTGCATTTCCTGTATACAGCTGATAATACTTACCTTTCTCTTCAATCAACTGGTCGTGTGTACCTCTCTCGATAATCCTTCCCTGTTCAAGTACCATGATACAGTCAGAATTACGAACTGTTGACAAACGGTGTGCGATCACAAAGGTAGTACGTCCATGCATCAGCCGGTCCATACTTTCCTGGATAATACGCTCTGTGCGGGTATCGATTGAACTTGTTGCCTCATCCAGAATCAATACTGGTGGATCTGCTACTGCCGCACGGGCAATCGCAAGAAGCTGTCGCTGTCCCTGACTTAAGTTTGCTCCATCTCCGGTGATCACCGTGTCATATCCTTCCGGAAGTCTACGGATAAATCCATCTGCATTTGCCAGCTTTGCTGCTGCAATGATTTCTTCATCTGTTGCATCCAGCTTTCCAAAACGAATATTATCTTTCACTGTACCAGTAAACAAATGTGTATCCTGCAATACGATTCCAAGAGAATGTCGAAGATCTGCTTTCTTGATCTTGTTAATATTAATTCCGTCATAACGGATCTTACCATCCTGAATATCGTAGAAACGATTGATCAGATTTGTAATTGTCGTCTTACCGGCTCCTGTTGAACCTACGAAAGCAATCTTCTGCCCCGGTTCTGCATATAGCTTCACATCATGAAGGACGATTTTGTCATCATTATATCCGAAATCCACTCCGTCAAATACAACATTTCCTTTTAACTCAACATAATCAACAGAACCATCTGCCTGATGTGTATGTTTCCATGCCCAGCGGCCAGTACGTTTCTCACTTTCTGTCAGTTTTCCATTCTCTTCTTTCGCATTAACTAATGTAACATAACCTTCATCCACTTCCATTTTTTCATCCAGAAGTGTAAAGATACGCTCCGCACCTGCGAGTGCCATAACAATCGCATTCAGCTGCTGGCTCACCTGGTTGATCGGCATACTGAAGCTTTTATTAAATGTAAGAAAACTTGCAAGACCGCCCAATGTAAATCCACCGACATGGTTAAGAGCAAGTGCACCTCCAACGATTGCACACATTACATAACTGATATTTCCAATCTGCGCATTCATAGGACCGAGGAAGTTTGCATAAGTATTTGCACGGTCTGCGCTTACAAACAGATCCTCATTCAACTTTTTGAATTCTGTCTTACTTTCTTCTTCATGACAGAATACCTTCACAACCTTCTGGCCGTTCATCATTTCTTCAATATATCCGTTGACCTTACCAAGATTCTTCTGCTGCTCAAGGAAATATTTTCCACTCTGTCCGGCAGCTTTCTTTGTTCCCCAGATCATGATCGCAACCATAACCATCGTCACTGCTGTCAGTGGAATATTCAAGATCAGCATACTGATAAATACACTGACAATTGTAAATCCACTGTTGATAATCTGCGGAATACTCTGGCTTACCATCTGTCTGAGTGTATCAATGTCATTCGTGTAGATTGACATAATATCACCATGCGCATGTGTATCGAAATATTTAATTGGAAGTTTTTCCATGTGACTGAACAGATCATTTCTCATGTTCATCATCATTCCCTGTGTCACATTGATCATAATTCGGTTGTAAGTATAAGTTGCCACGATTCCGACTCCATAAAAACAAGCAACTTTTCCGATTGCATGTGCAAGCGGTGTAAAGTTCGGTGTATCACTGGACAATAAGAACGGTGTAATGTATTTATCAATCAAATCTCTTGTGAACATTGTTCCCTGAACATTTGCAATAACTCCTACAAAAATAAGGATGAATACTATAATGCAATGAAATTTATAATCCCGGAAAATATAATCCATCAGACGTTTAAGTAATTTCCCAGAATTTTCCACTCTATTCTTTGGTTTTCCCATTGGTCCGCGCATTATGCTTCACCTCCATTTTCATCAAAATCTCCGCCTCCCTGTGTCTGAGACTCATATACCTCGCGATAAATCTCATCTGACGCAAGCAGTTCATCATGTGTTCCGAATCCATGAATCTTTCCTTCATCCATCACAATAATACGGTCTGCATCCTGAACACTGGATACACGCTGTGCAATGATCAGCTTTGTCGTATCCGGAATCTCTTCACGGAATGCACGTCGGATCTTCGCATCTGTTGCAGTATCAACAGCACTTGTACTGTCATCAAGAATCAGGATTTTCGGCTTCTTTAGCAATGCTCTTGCAATACAGAGTCTCTGCTTCTGACCACCGGACACATTGTTTCCGCCCTGTTCAATATGCGTATTATATTTATCCGGGAAGCGCTCGATAAATTCATCTGCACAGGCCAGTTTACATGCCTGGATACACTCTTCATCTGTCGCTTCTTTGTCTCCCCAACGGAGATTGTCTAAAATACTTCCTGTAAATAAGACATTTTTCTGAAGCACTACAGACACCTGATTACGGAGCACCTCAAGATCATATTCTTTTACATTTTTTCCACCAACCAGAATCTCTCCGTCCGTGACGTCATACAGACGGCTGATCAGATTGACCAGACTTGTCTTCGCACTTCCGGTTCCTCCGATAATTCCAATCGTTTCTCCGGAACGAATCTCCAGATTGATGTCTTTGAGAACCTTCTCTGCACTGTCTTTCTTATAAGAAAAGTCTACATTTTTAAATGTAATGCTTCCGTCTGCGACTTCATATACCGGATGCTCTGGATTGTGAATATCTGTTTTTTCATTCAGCACTTCCGCAATACGGCGCATACTTGCCATACTCATGGATATCATGACGAAAACCATCGAAAGCATCATCAGACTCATAAGAATATTCATACAATAAGCAAGAAGACTCATCAGTTCTCCGGTTGTAAGAGAATCCACAACAATCATCTTCGCACCGAACCAGCTGATTAAAATGATACAGGTATAAACTGTAAACATCATGATCGGCGCATTCCAGATAACATTCTTCTCTGCTTTTACAAAAATATCATAAATATTCTTACTTGCGCGTTTGAATTTACTTGTCTCTTCCTCTTCTCTTACATATGCCTTTACAACACGGATTGCAGAAACATTTTCCTGAACAGACTCATTCAATGCGTCATATTTCGGAAATGCCTGTTGGAAATATGCAGTTGCATGACGGATAATAAAAAACAAAATAATTCCAAGAATCAAGACTGCCACAAGATAAATGCTTGCCAGCCTTGCATTGATTGCAAGTGCCATCACCATCGCACATACCATACTTGCCGGTGCTCTCATCATCATACGTAACATCATCTGATACGCATTCTGCACATTTGTTACATCTGTTGTCAGACGCGTTACCAGTCCTGCTGTACTGAAATGATCAATATTTGCAAACGAATATGTCTGAATCCGATCAAACATTGCATTTCTCAAATTCTTTGCGAAACCTGTAGAAGCCTTTGCTCCATAACGTCCTCCCGCCATTCCGGCAAGCAGACCTAAAAATGCTGCTACGATCATGATTCCCCCCACTTTATAAATGTGGTGGATATCACCCGTATTAACCCCTTTATCAATGATCGATGCCATCAAAAACGGGATCAATGTCTCAAATAAAACTTCAAGAATCATGAAAATCGGTGTCGCGATCGATGCTGCCTTATACTCTTTTACTTCTTTTAATAAAGTACGAATCATGAATTCTCTCCTCTCATTTTTCTTAAATTGAGATGAACCTTATGAGTCACTCTCAAAAATGCCTGTAATTCTTCTTCGGTAATTCCTTCTTCCAGTTCTGCGTCCATTCGCTTGAAAATCTCTCCAAGCTTTTCGTGACTTTCGCGTCCTGCCTCTGTCAGCATAACCTTTTTCAACCTTGCATCACTCGCAACCGAAGCACGACAGACAAGTCCTTTCTTCTCTAAAGCCTGAATGATATTCGTTACTCCCGAACGGCAGATTCCGAAATACTTCTCTATGTCTTTCTGATAAATCTCTGCATCCTGATGTTCATAGAGATAACGCAAAATCCATCCATGCATAAGGGTTACTTCATCCAACCCTTCCGCTTTTACTCTCGCCTCAAGTAATTTTGAAATGGAACGATCCATTTTATGTACCTGTGGACCGATATGAAAATGTTCTTCACACAAAATTGTAATCCTCCTTTCTATCTTCACACGCAGGAACTGTTTACCAGTGAATTGTTCATTTGTGAACAGTTCCCACATAAACAAGTTTATCACATTGGTTTTTAATGTCAATAGAAAATATTGAGTTGTCTTCTATTTTTATTTTGCAAAAGAAAAGCTCACAGCTGATCATATACAACCAGCCGTGAACTTTTTATTCTAAGTTTCATAATATGAATCTATATTTACATTCTATCTCTCAGCACATGATACAACTCTGCCTCTGTATAATACTGATACGGATTTACATAAAGGAAAGTTAAGATTCCAAACGTACATGCCCCCAGCAAATGCCAGCCGATAAAGGAAAGATCCAGCACAAACGCATCCCATTTATTCCCCATCATCATTCGTTTGCTCTCCGCAAAAATCTCCTGTCTGCTCATCTCCGGATGGTCAAGCAGAAGATACGGTACCATTGCATATTCATATCCTTTGATCACACCGGGAACAATAAATAACAGTGACCACAATGTAAGATAAATTGTTTTCAGAAGCATCGTCATACGTACTGTCTTATTGCAATCTCTTACCATACGGAAAATATCTTTCACATCCTGTCTTCCGTCTCTTCCATTTTTGAAAAATTTACAACAGCCGACAGTCATTGGATTCCATAGGAAATAGGCAATAGCCAGATATACAATAAATGAAATTACAACCACAACTGCTACAGTTGCTGCAATCCCAAACATTAGGATCGGATGAAAACCTTGTATCGAAGTTTCCACCTCACTATTCTTATTTTTTAGTACATTATAAGAATGCGTAAATCCATTTCCCAAAAGAAATGTATAAATCAATGCTGCAAGAACAGAATACCAATAATTCTGTTTCAACAGGAACTTTGCTCTTCCCTTTAATTCACTTCTTGTCCACAACATAAAAATCCCTCCTGATGTCATTCTGTTGATCGAACTGATTGCTACATAATCATTATAGCATATTTCATCTTCCAGAAATATCTCAAGAGGGATATTTTTCTTAATTTGTAACTGTTCAGAGCCAAGCAAAATTTCAAAAATAGATGTAAAATGCTTGCATTTTTAAGACGGTTTTTGAAATTTTATTTGGCGGATACGCCACACCTTCAAAATGCGTAGCATTTTGAAGGTTGGCTCTGAACAGTCACCTTAATCTTTTGATATCTACATGCCATCCGGATACTCTACTCCTTCCGGTAGTGGATCCCAGTCATTCAATCCCAATGACTGTTTATATCTGGCACGATCCAATGTCAGTATTTCCACAGGCTCATTCAGATAATCCATGAGCTCTTTGATACCTTCCCGCGTCTTATTATTTACTTCGAAAATGCGCTCACATCCGGCATTCTTCATCCAAAGTCTCACCATATCAACATTTGCGTACGGTGAATCAATCTTTGTAATGATTCCGATCAATGGACGTTGGATAAAACATCTGCTTCCAGGTCCGAACAGATTGAACGGTTCATCTGCAGCCTGCACCATAGCAATCACGTCTGCCTCAAATGAAAAACAGGCAAGTCCAACACTGAAATGCTTAGACTCTGCATACTCTCCCGGAGAGTCGATCGTATCATCTTCTGTATTCGTATACTGTGTCTTCACATAATGCAGTTCTTCTCCCTTAAGAGCCTGCGTCAGTGAAGTCTTCCCCGCTTCACTTCTCCCCATCAAAAATATCTTTTTCATCCTGTTACGCCTCTGTCTTCTTAACTTCTATGAACCTCGCACACTGCAAAGCCAAGTCTCTCATTAAAAAATCGAACTACTTCTTCCACCGCTGTCTGTACCTGTGTCAATCCGCCGGTCAGAATCAGTGTCCCGCAGAATCTGTCCATAAATCCAATCTCAACATCTGCGCTCTTGAATGCTACATCTGCAGCAACCACAACTGCTTCCCACGGTGTAAAACGCAGAAGTCCGATAGACTCTCCTGTGTGATCCTCACCTTCATGAGTTCCAATATGTAATCCCAGATTCTGGTAAATAACCTCATCTGATCTACTGATAATATGCGCCATGCAGACTTCCTTCCCCGGCACGCGCACACGAGTCATACGAAGCTTCTTTCCTTTCAGATTCTCATAGTCATCATGAAACAGACGCTCCATGAGCTCTTCTCTCGTTATACGTTCCCGTTCCATAAGCGCACTTCCTATCGTTTTGTAATATCACAGACTACATAACCAAGAGAATCTCTGAAATAATCCACAACTTCTGTCAATGCAGATGTAACATCAGAAATCTCTCCTGTAATAATCAGTGTGCCTGTAAAACGGTCTGCGAATCCAAGATAAACATTACCGCTTTTCACTGCAATATCAGATGCGATAACTGCTGACTCCGGTGGAGTCATATTCATAATTCCAATTGCAGAAGAACGATAATCCAGATGTGGATTTAATCCGAGTTTCTGATAAATAATCGGAGCCGGACCTCCCATTACATGTGCAAATGTAATCTCCTTACCTGCAACTGTTTCCTGTACAATTCTAATCTGTTCTCCGTGATCATTCGCCATCTGTCAGTTCCTCTCTTTCACATAGATTCTGTAATTCTCATTCATACAAGCCAAAACATGCATCCTCCGTGTCAATCAGCGAAGTGATTGACACGGAAGTGAACAGTAACCCAGTCTCAGCTATAAACTCTCTTACTATAAATAATACTATCTATATGCCTTTCTGTCAAGGAAATTCCAATAAATCTCAACACGCTTTAATTAAGAATCAACAAAATCCAACTGTTTTATTTGTAAAAACAACAAAAACTCAAGTTTCTTTTTTATACATAAGAAAAAAGGGAAGTTTTTCACCTGCAATACACAAACACACTTCATGTAATTTCTGCAAATGAAAAACTTCCCTTTATTTTAACTATTAACTTCTATCAATTTACACTTCTTCTGCAATCTCTCTTGCTACGAACACACCACTTGCTGATGCGTGGGACAATGAATGTGTCACTCCACTTCCGTCTCCAATCACATACAGGCCCTTGTGTTTTGTTTCAAGATGTTCATCCAGTTTCACTTCCATATTGTAGAACTTAACTTCTACACCATAGAGCAGTGTATCATCATTTGCTGTTCCAGGTGCGATCTTATCCAAAGCGTAGATCATCTCAATGATTCCATCAAGAATACGTTTCGGCAATACAAGGCTCAAATCTCCCGGTTCTGCGGAAAGTGTCGGTGTCAGAAAACTCTCTGCAATACGTGCCGGTGTACTTCTTCTTCCTCGGATCAGATCACCAAAGCGCTGTACAAGAACGCCACCTCCAAGCATATTAGACAGGCGTGCAATACTTTCACCATATCCATTACTGTCTTTGAACGGCTCTGAAAAATGTTTCTCCACAAGAAGCGCAAAGTTTGTATTCTCTGTCTGCTTCGCCGGATCTTCATAGCTATGTCCGTTTACTGTAACGATTCCGTTTGTATTCTCATTTACAACGATTCCATTCGGATTCATACAGAATGTTCTGACTTTATCTTCAAACTTCTCTGTTCTGTAGACAATCTTGCTTTCATACAGTTCATCTGTGAGATGCGAGAAAATAACTGCTGGAAGTTCCACACGGACTCCGATATCTACACGGTTGGATTTTGTTGTAATATCGAGATTTTCACATACTTTTTCCATCCATTTACTTCCGCTTCTTCCCACAGAAACGATACATTTCTTACATTCATCTACACCATCTTTTGTAATCACGCGATATCCGCCGTCAATCGCTTCCACATCATCTACATGACAGTTAAAACGGAACTCTACAGTATCTTTCAACTTTGCATAGAGATTCTCAAGAACGACATAGTTGATATCTGTTCCAAGATGACGAACAGATGCATCCAAAAGATTCAGCTTATTCTGCATACAGAGTTTCTTAATATGTGTTCCTGATGTGGAATACATTTTTGTACCCTCACCACCAAATTTCACATTGATCTCATCTACGTAATTCATCAGCTCAATTGCTGTCTCTTTACCGATATACTCATACAATGTTCCACCAAAATTATTTGTGATATTGTATTTTCCATCTGAAAATGCTCCTGCTCCACCGAATCCACTCATAATCGCGCATGTCTTGCAGTTCACACAGCTCTTAATCTTCTTTCCATCGATTGGGCATTTTCTCTTCTCCAGTGGATTGCCGGCTTCAAATACCGCCACCTTCAATTCCGGTGCTTTCTCTGCCAGCTCATAAGCTGCAAAGATTCCCCCAGGTCCTGCACCGATAATAATTACATCATAATTGCTCATATATTTTTCTCCTTTCAATTACTTTCTTGTTTCTTAACTACACTACTCTTCGTCTCTTAATTTCAAGATTCCGACAATCAGCGTCTTTATATCATCAAAAATATAATCAAAAGCACCGGCCTGACACATATTTATAATGACCATACCAACCGGAACGGCAAGGATCATCCAGATCACGCCACCAATTCGATATCCAATATAAATCAAAAGCAGTGTAACCAGCGGATTCAATCCGACACTGTCTCCGACAAGCTTCGGCTGGATCAGCTGTCTGACGATTTGCGTAATTGCATAGATCACAACAAGCATAATCGCACGTTTATAATCTCCCATAAAGACTGCATATATAGCCCATGGAATCATCGCAGTTCCTGTTCCAAAAAATGGTAAGAAATCTAGAAATGCGATCAAAAATGCAGACAATACAAAGTAATGGACTCTCAAAAATCCAAGTCCTACAGCCAAAATCAAAAATACAATTCCCATGATCTTAAACTGTGCCTTGAAATATCCACCAACCGCATATTTCAGGTTATCTATCACCATGATCATTCGTTCAGTTACTGACTTTGGCGCAATCTGTTTGACCCATGTCACAACTTCTTCTCGCTCTGAGATAAAGAAATAAGAAGACATAACCGCAACGATTGTTGATACCAGATAACTTGGCACACGCTTTGCGATATTTCCTGCGGCACTTACCGTTGGCTCACTGATTTTTGACATCAGATTTCCCATCGTGTCATCCAAATTCGCAACAGTTGTCGTCCATCCATTCTGGATTCCATCCGGCAGTTTGCTAAAAATTCCGGACATAGAAATTCCAATTTGATGGAGTCCTTTTTCGAGCTGCACATACATTTCCGGGAAGTCTTTGATCAGACTGCTGACTTCTGAAACCAGCCAACTGACAGCAAAGTAGCCCAGCGTCCCCATCAACGCCAGGACTCCGATAATAATCAATGCGGAGCCTAATTTTTTTCTGATCTTCAAACGTTTTTCTAACCAGTTAACAACCGGTGTGGCGATGGATGCAATGATCCATCCAACCACAAACGGCATGAGAAATCCAAGTAATTTCCATCCGATCAGTATAAATCCAACTGTTGCTGCTATGCTGAAAAGCAAGCTTACGGCAACTTGCCAGTATGGGCGCTTATTTGTCATCCTCTGCCCCCTCGTCATTTCCATATCCGAGATATTCTGTCTCAATCAATTCCCAAATCTCATCTCTTCCCTGTTTTGTCTGGGATGAGAATGGAATTACTTTTGTTCCAGGAACAAGCTGCAGACCTGTCTTCAGCATTTTAATATGCTTCTGTACCTGACTGCGTTTAATCTTATCAAGCTTTGTTGCGATAATGATTGGCTGATATCCCTGATCCAGGATCCACTGATACATCATTTTATCATTCGCAGATGGATCATGACGGATATCGATCAAAAGGAATACTGCCTTAAGCTGTTTTGATGTATGCAGATAACGCTCGATCAGTTTTCCCCACTGAATCTTTTCCTGCTCAGAAACCTTTGCGTATCCATACCCTGGGAGATCGACCAGATACATTTCCTCATTAATCGTATAGAAATTGATTGTCTGTGTCTTTCCCGGTGTTGCTGAAATTCTTGCATAAGACTTACGGTTCATCAGTGCATTAATCAGTGATGATTTTCCTACATTTGATTTTCCCGCAAATGCGATCTCAGGCTTATCGTTTTCCGGAAGAACGCTTGTGATTCCACAAACTGTTTCCAGATTTATATTTTTAATGACCATGTCGTTTACTCCTCCTTTCATTCTATTTTATTGCAATCTGCTGTCAGAAGCAATCTTTTTATCTTGTCAGTGCTTTCTTTAAGACTTCTTCCATTGTCTCAACCGGAATGATTTCCAATCCTTTTGTAATTTCAGAAGAAAGTTCTTCCACATCTGCTGTGTTCTCTTTTGGAATAAGCACGGTCTGTATTCCTGCATTTTTAGCAGCAAGAAGTTTTTCTTTCAATCCTCCAATCGGAAGTACACGACCTCTCAAGGTGATTTCTCCTGTCATTGCGAGATCTGCGCGAACTTTCTTGCCTGTCACAGCAGAAAGCATTGCTGTTGCCATTGTGATTCCGGCTGATGGTCCGTCTTTCGGAACTGCACCTTCCGGAATGTGCACATGAATATCATGCTTCTCGAAGAAATCTTCTGCGATTGCATATTTTTTGCTTACAGATCGAATATAACTGATTCCGGCACGGGCGGACTCTTTCATTACATCTCCAAGCTGTCCTGTCAGCATGATTTCTCCCTTGCCCGGCATTACATTTACCTCAATCTGAAGCGTATCTCCTCCGACACTTGTCCATGCAAGTCCACGTACGATACCGACCTCCGGTGCTGCATTTGCCATCTGATAAGAATATTTCTCTTTTCCAAGGAATTTATGAAGATTTCTATCTGTCACAGTAATCTTCTCTTTCTCGGTTGTAAGAAGCTCTTTCGCCGCCTTACGGCAAATATTTCCGATTTCACGTTCTAACTGACGAACACCTGCTTCTTTCGTATAGTTATGTGCGATCTTCCAGATTGCTTTCTTACTAAAGCTTAACTGTTCATTCGTAATTCCATGTTTCTCCAGCTGCTTTGGAATCAGATGTTCCATTGCAATATGAAGTTTCTCGTTTTCTGTATAACTTGAGATCTCGATGATCTCCATTCTGTCCAGGAGTGGTCTTGGAATCGTCTGTAAGGTATTCGCTGTTGTGATAAATGTAACCTCTGACAGATCGAGCGGCACTTCCAGATAATGGTCACGGAACTTGCTGTTCTGCTCACTATCCAGTACTTCAAGAAGTGCGGAGAACGTATCCCCTTTATAGTCTGTACTTACTTTGTCAATCTCATCCAGAAGGAGTACCGGATTCTTCACACCTGCTGTACGGATTCCATTTGCAATTCTTCCAGGCATTGCCCCTACATAAGTCTTGCGGTGACCGCGAATCTCAGCTTCGTCACGTACTCCTCCTAAAGAAATGCGCACAAACGGTTTCTTAAGAGAACGAGCCAAAGACTTGGCAATAGAAGTTTTACCTGTTCCCGGAGGTCCCACCAGACAAAGGATAGGGCTCTCTCCCTTCTGTGTCAGTGTTCTGACAGCCAGGAATTCCAGGATTCTTTCTTTCACCTGTTCCAATCCATAATGATCTGCCTCTAAAACTTCTTTCGCATAGTTAATATCTGTATTATCTTCGGCACGTTTATTCCACGGCATCTCCAGGATTGTCTCAATATAAGTACGGATCACTCCATTTTCTGCCTGAGAACCGATCGTGTTCTTAAACCGTCCAATTTCCTTATGGAGCTTTTCTTTTACTTCTTCCGGTGCATCTAATTTGCTACATGCTTCTTCGAACTCATCTGCATCTGAAAATGTAGTATCTTCACCTAATTCCTCGCGAATCACCTTCAGCTGTTCTCTTAAAAGATATTCTTTTTGATGCTTATCTACTTTATTTTTTACTTTCCTTTGGAGTTCTTCTTTGATCTCCATGATCTGCATCTCATTCACAAGCTTCAATGATAATTTCTCATATCTACTCCAGAAATCCAGCTCTTCCAGAAGTTCCTGTTGATCCTTGTACTTCAATGGAATATTCGCAGCCACTTCATTTACCAGACGTTTTAAATCAGTAATATCAAGAATTTCTGCAACAGATTCTTTGGAAATCTTTCCATTCTTTGCTGCATATTCTGTAATAATTTCCTTCAATCCGCGCATCATTGCTTCCGCATTCAGATCATCCGGAATCGTGATTTCCTGTTCTTCCAGAACTTCTACTTCTGCACGAAGATAAGGATCTGTCTCTTCAATTTTCTTAAGAACCGCACGGTTCTTTCCTTCCACGAGAACCCTTACAACTTTCTTTGACAGCTTGATCAGCTGCTTCACAGATGCAACTGTTCCAGTCTCATAGACATCGTCCTGTCCGGGGTTCTCTGTCTCTATTGATTTCTGGGCAACCAGAAATATCTCCTGCTCTTCAACCATTGCCTGTTGAATTGCAGCGATGGAGCGTTCTCTGCTCACATCAAAATGAACGATCATCTCCGGCATGATTGTTAATCCTCTTAAGGCAACCATAGGGAGACTTCTTGTCTCGTTGTCCAATTCAATTCCTCCTCGTTAGAAAAGGCGGGTAGGATGGTACTCCCATCACTCCCGCCTCGTTTTATACTCCGCAACTGTTTGCAGGATTCCTGTATCCAGTTACTATTTGCTCTCAGATGTCAGGAATGATTTTCTATCCTCACTATCACGAATATACTTCGGTTCTTCCACTCCAAGAACCGCTTCCTTCGTAATGCGGCATTCCTTGATTGTCTTATCTGACGGTACTGTAAACATCGTATCCATCATGATATTCTCCATAATCGCACGGAGACCTCTCGCACCTGTCTTACGCTTCAATGTTGTCTCTGCTATTTCTAACAGAGCATCTTTATCAAATTCAAGCTTCACGCCATCCAGCTCCAGAAGCTTCTGATACTGTTTTACGATCGCACTTTTTGGCTCTGTAAGAATGCGTATCAATGCATCCTTATCCAGAAGATCCAATGATACTGTCACCGGAAGTCTTCCGACCAGCTCAGGGATCAAACCAAACTTTACAAGATCCTGTGGAAGTGCTTCCTGAAGAAGTACATCCATATCATACTCATGTTTTGATGCGATCTCTGCATTGAATCCGATTGATTTTCTATCGATTCTTGTCTCAATGATCTTATCGATTCCTTCAAAAGCACCACCACAGATAAACAAGATGTTCGTTGTATCAATCTGGATCAACTCCTGATGTGGATGCTTTCTTCCACCCTGCGGTGGAACAGACGCAACTGTTCCTTCGATGATTTTCAAAAGTGCCTGCTGAACACCTTCTCCGGAAACATCTCGTGTGATGGATGGATTTTCTGATTTTCTTGTGATCTTATCAATCTCATCAATGTAAATGATTCCGTGTTCTGCACGCTCGATGTCTCCGTCTGCTGCCTGAATCACCTTAAGGAGAATATTTTCAACGTCCTCTCCTACATATCCTGCCTCTGTCAGTGCTGTAGCATCTGCGATTGCAAATGGAACATTCAGGACTTTCGCAAGTGTCTGTGCCAGAAGTGTCTTACCACATCCTGTTGGTCCAAGCATCAGGATATTGCTCTTCTGAAGTTCCACTCCAAGATCCTGTTCTGCCAGAATTCTCTTATAATGATTGTAAACTGCAACAGAAAGAACTTTCTTCGCCTCATCCTGTCCAATCACATATTCGTCCAGAAAAGCTTTCATCTCTTCCGGTGTCAGGAGATTAATATCGTCAAGTGCAGCTCTGTCATTAAAATCTAATTCTTCCTCAATAATCTCGGTACAAATAGCAACACAGTCATCACAGATATAGGTTCCGCTCGGTCCTGCGATCATCTTACGAACCTGGGACTGTGTCTTATTACAAAATGAGCATCTTACGATATCCTCAGTCTTTTTTCCTGCCATATTCTGTCACCTCAATAACCAATTAATGGTTTACTATTACTTCGTCAATCAGACCGTACTCTTTCGCCTCTTCTGCAGACATGAAATTGTCACGCTCTGTATCCTGCTGGATCACTTCCAGCGGCTTTCCTGTATTTGCTGCCAGGATCTCATTCAATTTCTTCTTTGTACGAAGAATATGTTCTGCTGCAATCTGAATCTCTGTTGCCTGTCCTTGTGCACCACCGGATGGCTGATGAATCATGATTTCAGCGTTCGGAAGGGCAAATCTCTTTCCTTTCTTCCCACCGGAAAGCAGGAATGCGCCCATGCTGGCTGCCATACCGATACATACTGTTGAAACATCACACTTGATGTACTGCATTGTATCGTAGATTGCCAGACCTGCTGTTACAGATCCTCCCGGGCTGTTAATATACAGCTGGATATCCTTATCCGGATCGTCTGCCTCCAAGAACAGAAGCTGTGCAACGATCACGCTTGCTGACACATCATTTACTTCTTCTCCGAGGAAAATGATACGCTCCTTTAAAAGTCTTGAATAAATATCATAGGAACGCTCTCCGCGGCTTGTCTGCTCAATGACATAAGGTACTAAACTCATATGCTATCCTTCCTTTTCTATATGATTGTCGCTATTTGCAATAGTTATTACCAGCAACGCATAATTATTGTTCTGATCCTTACTCCCGGATCAGTCCTCATCCTCTCACTTCTTATAGAAAGAGAAAAGGCACACCTGATATACAGGCGCACCCTCTCAAGAAATCTAATAAATGATTAGCCTTCTACAGATGCATCAACGATCAGAGTAACTGCATCCTGTACTGCAATATCCTCTTTCATCTGCTTCTTCTCGTTCTCACCCATGAACTCTTTCAGCTTCTCAACTTCCATCTTGTAAGACTCAGCCATCTTAGCTAACTCTTCATCAAGACGCTCATCAGATACTTCAATATTCTCTGCTGCTACGATTGCTTCAAGAACAAGTCTTGTTCTGATTCTCTTCTCAGCCTGTGGCTTAAGCTCTTCCATCATCTTCTCTTCTGAGAGACCTGTGAACTGGAAGTACTGCTCTACGCTGAGTCCCTGCTGCATAATGCGGCGTGCAAAGTCATCAGCCATCTGCTTAGCCTGAAGGTCAACCATTGGTTCCGGAAGATCGATCTCTGCATTAGCAACTGCCTGCTCTACAGCCTGATCTTCTTTCTTAGCCTTTCCTTCGTTCTCTTTACGCTCTTTAATCTGAGCCTTTACTTCTGCTCTGTAAGCATCAAGTGTCTCAGCCTTCTCGGAAACGTCAGATGCGAACTCGTCATCTACTTCCGGAAGCTCTTTTGCTCTGATTGCATGTACTGTGCATTTGAATACAGCTTCTTTACCCTTCAGATCTTCTGAATGATAATCTTCTGGGAATGTAACCTTAACTTCTACTTCTTTGTCAATCTCAGCTCCGATCAGCTGCTCCTCGAATCCCGGAATGAAAGAACCAGATCCGATTGTCAGTGGATAGTTCTCACCTTTTCCACCTTCGAATGCAACACCATCAACAAATCCTTCAAAATCAAGTGTAACATCATCTTTATCTGCTACAGCTCTGTCTGTAACCTCAACGATTCTTGCATGCTGCTCACGAACTTTCTCAATTTCCTCGTCAACTTCCTTCTGTGTTACTCTTGTAGAGTATTTGTCAACTTTAAGTCCTTTGTACTCTCCAAGTTTAACTTCCGGTTTAACTGCAACTTCTGCTGTGAAGATGAATGATTTTCCCTTCTCAAGCTGAACGATATCAATTGTCGGCTGGGAAGCAATCTCAAGTTCACTCTCATCATATGCTTTTGCATATGCCTCAGAGATCATGCGGTTTGCTGCCTCATCATAAAATACTTCCGGTCCGTACATCTTCTCGATCATCTGACGCGGAACTTTTCCTTTACGGAAT
>OGQB01000836.1_pt1 | contig 29822 bp, 19 predicted proteins | sample 1553071 | NCBI WGS metagenome assembly OGQB01 (sample SAMEA2580284, study PRJEB22360) | human gut metagenome | biome: human gut; feature: human-associated habitat; material: faeces | place: Denmark | collected 2008/2010
CGACTCATCTTCTCTCGTGCTTGTTCGCTTTCCACTCCTACCACCACCCGATCGGGAGACATGAAGTCTTTTATGGCGGCTCCTTCTTTGAGAAACTCCGGATTGGAGGCAACATCGAAAGGGATATTCTCGCCTCGCTTCTCCAATTCTTCTTCTATGACTTTCTTTACTTTCCGAGCCGTTCCCACAGGGACGGTACTCTTGGTAACCAATATGGTATATTTCTTGATATGACGACCGAATGTGCGGGCTACCGACAATACATATTGAAGGTCGGCACTGCCGTCTTCGTCGGGAGGTGTGCCTACCGCAGAGAAAACTATTTCTACGTCATCGATGCATTGGGACAAATCGGTCGTGAAATGTAACCGACCTTCCCGGGTGTTGCGTAAAACCAGTTCGTCAAGCCCCGGTTCATAAATAGGAATTTTTCCTTGCAACAGCCCTTCTATCTTATTCGCATCTACATCTACACAGGTTACATCTATACCCATCTCGGCAAAGCATGTCCCCGAGACCAACCCTACATATCCTGTCCCTACTATCGCTATCTTCATATCGTTACCGCGGTTTATACGGCGTTCTCATCGCCTTTCAATAAGAGAACAAAGGTGAGAAATATTATTTTCAAATCCAATAAGATATTCCAGTTTTCGATATACCAAATGTCATATTCTCCCCTTTTTTCCATCTGCCACAATTCCCGAGTTTCTCCCCTGTAACCGTTGATCTGCGCCCAACCGGTAAGACCGGGTTTCACGAAATGGCGTACCATATATTTTTCTATAATGGCAGAATAATCTCGGGTATGCTTCAACATGTGAGGGCGCGGCCCGACAAAAGACATATCTCCCTTTAAAATATTAAAAAGCTGGGGAAGTTCATCAAGGCTGGTTCTTCGCATAAATCTGCCGATTGCTGTAACCCTGGGATCATTTTTTACTGTCCAGGCTTTCTTCTCCTCTGCCTCCGGCTGAATCTCCATAGAACGGAATTTATACATCCAGAAAGTCTGATTATGGAGACCCACACGTTCCTGACGGTAGATCAGCGGTCCAGGAGAAGTGAGCTTTATCAGCGCACATAGTACCAGCATGATCGGCGACGCCACAATAATTCCAATAATGGAGCCACAGATATCCATTATTCTTTTTATCATGGCATTAAAAGTATTACTAAGAGGAACATACCGGATATTGATCACCGGAAGTCCCAGAATATCCTCTGTATATGGTTTCGTAGGAATAATCTTATTATAATCCGGAATAAATTTTGTATGCACTCCTGATTTCTCACAAAGCGCTACAATCTCCTCCAGTCGGTAATATTCACTTAATCCCAGTGTAATCGCAATCTCGTCAAGCCTGTTCTCCGGCAGGATCACGTTTAGATTGGCAATTCTTCCGATCACCTTGACGCCTTTATACATGGTACCTGCAGTAATATTGTCATCCAGAATGCCTCTTACCACATATCCCCACTGAGGGTTCTGCTGAATGCGGTCAATATACTCTTCTGCTGCCCGGCTGTACCCAACCAGCACTACCTGTTTCTGGTTCAGTCCTTTCTTTCGCATTTTGCGCAGGCTGTAGAAAATGAACATTCTTGCTCCCCAGCTTGCCACAATGCAGATTCCATAAAACATATACAGTACAGAACGGGAAATATCGCCTTCTTCAATGGTATACAAAATAAATGTAGTGATCAGAATACCAAGAGAATTGGCTTTTACAATATTAGACAGCACAAGACGTCTTCCCTGCATCCGCATTGGTTCATACAGTGAAAACGCATGATACAGCAGAATATATGCCGGCAGGATAAATACCAGTGCAGACATATACTGCTGGAAGCTTCTGGCCCGGACAGCATTTGCTGCAAAAGGTCCGATAAATCTCAGCGCCCAGGCAAACATATAAGATAACGTAATTACACAGGCATCTATAACGACATGGAGCCGACTGAAGTTCTTCTGATTATCTTTAATCAATCTCTGCCACCTCTGCCCTTCTTCACATGTTGCCGGGTTTGTCACTCACAGCAACCTTCACAAACCTGTTCCTGCTGCGCGTTTCATCCACATCTCACGCTTTAAGCACTATCTGGTCTGTGACTTTCTCTATCTTATAATAGATAAAACAGAATTGCAATAAATTCTTCATACATTAACACGAAAAATAGTTACGAAATAATAACGAATCACTTCTGCACAAACTTTTTATACCATAAATCTGTAAATTATATTCCACCACAGTTCCAGCTGGATTCTGGCGTATCTTCCAAGATTTCTCATGTGGAACTTCACTTTTTTATTTCTATGACTGATCTGGAACCCATTTTTGATTCCTGCCACATACTCCCTGCCCATTCCCTTCTGGGAAAAAAACAGGATCTTCATGCCAAAGCCCGGCACCAGAAAAGGAAGATTCAAAATAATCTGAAGAACCGGCATATTTTTGTAGATCAGATAAATATTATTTCTTGAAGAATATCTGGTCTTAAACTGATTGTATCTGGATCCGCTTGTTCCGCTGCCTACATGATAGACCAGTGCAGCTGGCACATACCAGTTCTCATATCCAAAGATCCTGGCACGATAGCCCACATCAATATCTTCCAGATATGCAAAATGCTCTTCATCAAAATATCCGATTTTCTCAAAAACCTTCTTACGGTAAATAGCTGCGCCAGCGCATGAAGCAAATATCCGCCCTTCCTTCTCAAAGGAATGAATATCCTTTCCTTTGCCCCGGGCATATGCCCAGCCAAGAGCAGAATAATAATTTCCTGCATCATCCAGTTTATTCCGGTCATGATAACAGATCATCCTTGCACTGCAGGAGAAGGCCTTCTTATGACGCTTTATAGCTGCCAGCATTTCCCCCACAAAATTCTTATCTACTTCTGTATCGTTATTCAAAAGGAGCACATAAGGTGTCCGTGATGCATAAATCCCCTCATTTACAGCTCTTGAAAAGCCGAAATTATCTGGCAGCTCCACAATGTGTACCCAGGGAAAGTTCCCCATTACAAAGGCAACGCTTCCATCTGAGGATCCATTGTCCACCAGAATGGTCTCAAAATTCTGAAACGCCTGCTGCTCCAGGCTTGAAAGCACACCCTCCAGATATGCCATCCCATTATAATTGGGAATAATGACTGATACTTCCTGCATAATGTCTTCTTAGTCTTCCTCCTTTTTGCCGGTCATGCCCGGAAGTGGTCTTAAAGAATAATTCCACTTGGTCAGGGAAAGATTCTTATTATAATTGGGATCACCGTTCTTCAGAATATCGATCCAGTTACATCTCATATATTCGATTTCCCGCTGGAAACGTCTGACTTTCACCTCATTGTTCTCTGCTCCGCGGGTCTTGGATTCCATATGATAAAGCCTTGCATAAGGATCATAAACCACCAGATAACCTGCTTTCGTAGTCTTCAGGCACAGATCCACATCGTTAAAGGCGACTGCAAGTTCTTCTGTGAAGCCGCCCACTTTGTCAAAAGCACTGCGCTTCATCATCATACAGGCTGCAGTTACAGCGCTCATATCCTGTAAAATAGACGCCTTGTGGAGATATCCGGTACGATCCGCAGGCATATCCACAAACATATGACCTGCAATTCCACCAATTCCGATCACACAGCCTGCGTGCTGGATGGTATTGTCCGGATAGATCAGTTTCACACCTACCGCGCCCACTTCTCTTCGCTGACACACCCCCAGCATTTCTCCCATCCAGTCCTCTGTAATGACCGTTACATCATTATTCAGAAAAAGGAGATATTCACCTCTGGCATTTTTAACCCCAAAGTTGTTGATCGCGGAATAGTTGAATTCCTTTTTCCAGCAGATCAGATGGATCCTGGGATCCTCTGAAATCTTCCTGTAATAATCAAAAATCTCATCTGTAGTGCTGTTATTCTCCACGATAATGATCTCATAATTGTCGTAGAGTGTGTTCTTCTTAATAGATTCCAGGCATTTCTCCAGAGTTTCCTTCTCGTCTTTATTGGGAATGATAACGGAAACAAGCGGATGTCCCTGTACCGGGTATTTCACTCTGTAAAATCCAAGATCCGGAGTATGGCTTACAGTGCCTTTTACTCCAGTCCTCTCAAGATGTGCCTCGATAGCACGTTTGCCTGCTTCAAAAGCGTACATCTTACTTGCAGGATTATCAGCAGTAGATGCCTTGTGGGTACGCCAATGGTACAAAATCTCCGGTACATGCACCACTTCCCTGGCTTTTTCCACACAACGGAAAATAAAATCATAATCCTGTGCTCCGTCAAATTCCCTGCGGAATCCGCCCACTTCTTCTACAAGCTGCCGCCGCACAACAAAAAAGTGACAGATATAGTTATTGGAACGAAGCAGATCAATATTAAAATCTGGCTTCAGGTGCGGCTGAAAATGCTCATCCAGTTCAGCAGTCACCTTATCCTCATCTGTGTATACTGCATCCCCGTGCTCATGCTGGTTCAGTGCATTCACAACCTCGTAAAGAGCATTTGGCGCAAGAAGATCATCATGATCCAGAAGCCCCACAAATTCTCCCTTTGCCATGGCAAATGCAGCATTGGTGTTCTCTGCAATCCCTTTATTCTCAGTGAGTTCCTGCCAGCGTACTCTCCTGTCCCTGCTGCTGTATTCTTCCAGCACTTTTCTCATGGACTGATCTTCCGGACTTCCATTGGCAATGCAAAGCTCCCAGTCCTCATAGGTCTGTGCTTCCAGTGAATCGATCATCTGCCGCAAAAATAATTCCGGAGTACGATAAGCCGGAACTACCACGCTGATAAGAGGTGCGTAAGCAAATTTTTTCTTTCTTTGTTTGTCAAGGACCGTCTGGTCCGGCACATATGCCGCGTACCAGGGACCATAAGGGATCTCCTCCGGCTCAAAGCGCTCGTGCAGCCGTATCCAGAACTCCCTTGGACCATAATGCTTCAGATACAAAAGTCCCTTCTGGATCATGTAAGGAGATAATTTTTTGAAGAAACGAGACCACTGGATCCGTCCCTCTGATCCGTTTTTATCGCTCATATTAAAATCCTTTGCTTTTATAATGACCCTATTTTAACATTGAAGAAACAATTTTGCAAGGAAGCTGTAAAAGAAAGGTTGAATTGAACCACATTTTAGGATATGATTATATTTGTATTATATTTTTTTATTTTACAGGAAAAATATACTATATGTTATACTTGCAGCAGAATTGTATCTGCACTGTCAGAAAGAGTGTTACCATGTTGTTCACAGACAGCACTGCAGATACCCTTATTTTAATACAGGAGTTCATTATACTATGAAAAAGCGAAAGATAACCTCAGTTTTTCTGGCTCTTGGTCTTTTTGCATCTCTTCTTTTCCAGGTTCCCATATCTGCAGAAGAGGCAGACCAGAGTGCAACAGTTGAAGCATCAGGTACCATATCTACCAATTCCATTTCCGGATGGCCACAGGCTTCCGATATTTCTTCTGAAGCGGCTGTAGTCATGGAGAATACCACCAATACCATTCTCTATTCCAAGAATGCAGACGAAGTACTTTTCCCTGGAAGTACAGTCAAGATCATGACCTGTCTTCTGGCTCTTGAGAATACACAGCTCACAGATGAGGTTACCATGACCGCCACCGGAGTTTCCGGTGTCACAGACGGTGGTGCCAGTATTTCCTCACAGGTTGACGAGGTCTTCACTGTAGAGCAGTGCCTGTATGCCATTATGGTTGCCTCAGCCAATGATATTGCACTGCAGATTGCAGAGCATGTAGGCGGTTCTGTAGACGGCTTTGTCCAGCAGATGAATACCCGGGCACAGGAGCTTGGATGTACCAATACCGTATTCACGAATCCCACCGGACTTCCGGATGACAACCAGCACACTACAGCCCACGACATGGCGCTGATCATGCAGGCCGCCATCCAGAATGAGTCTTTCAGAACCATCGCAGCAGCCACCAGCTACACGATCCCTGCCACCAATAAAGCGGCAGCCCGTAACCTGACCAGCAAATTCACCATGACAGATACTGGCAGCACCGGATTTTATGAAGGATGTATCGGCGGTAAGGAAGGTTATACGGAAGCCTCCGGAAGTACACTGGTATGTGCAGCCCAGCGAAATGGCATGACTCTGATCAGCGTAGTCCTGAAAGGTGCTTCCGGTCAGACAGCTCCTGATGCAGCCTCTATTCTCAATTATGGATTCGATCAGTTTGTAACTTTATCCCTTGGAGACAGCGATTTCAGCATTATCTCCGGCGGTGACGTAGTAGTTCCAGCCGGCACCGGTGCCGATAGCCTTACCACAGAAGATTCCCAGAACGGCGACCAGATTGACCGCACCTACCTTTTTAACGGCACTTCTGTGGGATCTGCAGTCCTTGAAGTTGTTCAGTCTGATGATACTGCCTCCGTCCAGGAAGGTCAGCAGCACATGCAGGCGGCCAAGGACTACTCCGATAATCACACTGAAATTCCGTATTTTGTAATTGCCGGTGTATTCTTACTTCTTCTGATTCTTTTGATCTGGAGGATCGTGAAAATTGTAAAATCCTAATAAAAAACCCAGTCGGGACAGGGTATCTTCCTCTCCCGACTGGGTTTTTATGTTAGTTCTGCATCAAACTATTTCATCCTTCTTCTCATACGCCATCCTGAATGCACAATCTCCTCTCACAATACTCAGATTCGGATTGTAATACGGATCACCCTTTTTCAGAAAATCTCTGTAACGTTCCCGGAAATGATCCACCTCTTTCTGAAGACGCGCCTTCTTCTCCGGCGTATTCTCCAGTCCGCGTGACTTAGATTCATAATGGTACAGGCAGGCCTCCGGAGTAAATACAACCAATTTACCAAGTGCCCTTGCCCTAAGACAGAAGTCAATATCATTCAGTCCCACTGCAAAGCTTTCATCCAGCCCATGAAGTTCCTCAAAAACGCTTCGCTTCACCATCAGACAGGCGCCTGTTACTGCGCTCTCATCCTGTGTAGTTGCCAGTCTCCACAAATATCCTGTGGCATATCTGTCATATCCGGTAAGAATATGTCCTGCAAAACCTGCGATTCCTACCACGACACCAGCATGCTGAACCGTATTATCCGGGTAAAGGAGCTTGGCTCCTACAATGCCCACATCCTCTCTCTGGCAATAGCCCATCATGTTCTCCAGCCACTCTGGAGTAATAACCTCTGTATCATTATTCAACAGAAGTAAATAATCTCCATCCGCATATTTTGCACCAAAATTGTTGATTGCTGAATAGTTGAAGGGACCATCCCATGTAACCACTTTTGCCTGAGGATACCGCTTCTCAAGTTCCTCATAATAGTGGAAGGTCTCTTCCTTCTCACTGTTATTCTCAATTACTATAATCTGGATATTTTTCCAGGTGCTCCTCTCCAGAATGGAAGTCACACATTTATTCAGATCCTCTGTATGATCCTTATTCGGAATCAGAATTGATACCTTCGGGTCACCCTCTATAACAAAATGGGTTCTGAAAACGACCGGGCATCCAGTGTATTCCACCTCTGCCTTAATTCCCATGCGCTCATAATGCCCTGCAAGTGCCTTTTCTCCTGCGATCACTGCATATGGCTTGTCATCCGGATTGCCCGCAGTGGAACCCTCATGGCTTCTCCAGTGATACAGAATTTTGGGAATATGGCGGATCTTCTCACTGTCTGTATGCTCCGTGCAGCGAAGCAGAAAATCAAAGTCCTGGGAACCGTCATATTCTGGCCGCAAAAGTCCTGTTCGGTCGAGAAGTGTTCTCTTTACAACCACCAGATGGCAGATATAATTTACGCAGCACAGATAATCAGGGTTAAAATCCGGCTTAAAATGAGGGAAAAGCCGATTTCCTCTTATATCAATAATATCCTCATCAGAATAAATAAGATCCGCCTCCGGATGCTGTGAGATCTCCCTTGCCATCTGATAAAAAGCTTCCTCTGCCAGGGTATCATCATGATCTGCAAATGCAATATAATTTCCAGTGGCAATTCCAATAGCAGCATTTGTATTGTCTGAAATCTGCAGCTGTTTCTCATTGAAAACAACTTTGATCCTTGGATCCTTTTTCTGATACTCTTCCAGAATACTGCGGATCGGAGAATCTGCTCCACTTCCATCTGAAAGGCAAAGTTCCCAGTTGCTGTATGTCTGCGCCAGCACAGAATCCACAAGAGCCTTCAAAAGGTACTTATCCGTCTTATAGAGAGGAACCACAAGGCTAAACTTAATGTTCTCCTGAAAAACAGTCTTTCTCTGCTGATTCAGTTCTTTCTTAGTAACCCTGTTCTCCTTCAGCCAGGTCTGGTAAAGACCGTCTCCCTTGCTCAATGCTTCCAGCTTGATCAGCGACTTCCGGATCACAGTATGAATGCCATTGGAACGATAATTCTCCATTGCCTTTTTCGAATAAAGGCTGGCTTTTGCCTTAAAGCGTTCGCCCTTTGAAATACCAATCTGGTAGACTGCCTTTTTTCCGTTCTCATCCTTTGCAACAAGATAAGCCTTCTTTCCAGATACATTTTCTGCCTGGATATGGAATCCGCAATCCTTATTCACTTCGCATTCCCGAAACATTTCTGCCACGTCCATTCGGGTATTCCGCTTCAGGGTTATTTTCACAGGCTTTTTATTTTCATCATATACCTGCAGGGAAACCGGTGTAGTTCCTACCGCCCAGCCGGCAAGGATAACCTTCTTCTGCTCTCTGACTATAGATTCCCCATCAACAAAAAGCTGAGGTTTTCCCTGTTTTCTCATAAGATCCGGGGTTTTCATCTTATACCAGAGGAAACGCTCCTTTCCGTTAACAGCGTACACCTCAAGTTTTTTGTAATTCTGCAGATTTTCAGGCAGGGTAACTAATACCTCCACCCATTTGCCTCCTGGATTTTTCGTCTCCACAGCCCTCATAAATCCGGTCATCACAGTAATCAGGTTTGCCTCAGAAGGAAGGCGGATACCATCCAGATAACACTCTATATCTGCTTCCTTTGAAACCCTTCCTGTGATCATATATTTGCAATTATCATTCAAAAGAAACCGTTCTTTTTCAACCAGCATTACCTTTTGATTCATTCTACTTTCCTTTCTTTGCAGAAGATTCCCGACCATTTTTCAAACGGCCCACTGCTTCTCTCGCCCGCTCTCCAAGCACTCCTTTAAGACTGTGGCTTCTCACCTCAAGGGAACAGATCTCATTCAGCATATCTTCCTTTGCCTCATCAATCTCCAGATTCAGTGTAAGATTCTTAGCACCTTCCGGAACCTCTATATCTACAATACAGGGATCAAACCGCGAAAGGAAAGCCCAGCTGCCGCAGATTTTTCCTTCGGGTGTCAGAACCCCGTCCAGGGAAGCTGGCATCCTGTCAAAACGGATTGCTGCAAGATGTACCGTACACGGATGATCACCTGGATCAATTCTAATAAACCTGCAGCTTTTCGGCAGATTCAAGGTGCATTTTACCTTTCCGGCCATAATAGGTCTTTTTACAGAACTTGCTTCGGAATACATACCTCTTTGTTCTGCGAAATATACCTGCAGCGGTCCCAGATTACTCAGGGACAAATATTCCACCCCTGGAGTCATTGTGGCATACATCTCCCTCATAGGAACATGCATGCCTGTAATATATACCTGAAAACCGCTTTCCATTCTGGAAAAACTGGTTCTCATCACTTCTGAAATACCAAATTTCTCATAAAATCCGGCTGCATTCAGCACTTCACGCACTTTATGCGTCTGTATATAGTAATGGATGATCCGATACAGTACAAATTCACAGGGAACAGGAAACTCAAATGTCCATTCATAGTCCAGAAGCGTATATGGACTGGTCATTACAACATTGTCACAGATCATATCAATATTTGTAACATCTGTACATGTCAGTCCGCCAGGCATAGGCACATCACCGAAAACATTTTTGAATTCCTCAGTTATTGTGAACGGCTTCTTGCTGTGAAGCTTCTGTATGTTTTCCAGATATTCTGTGAAAATTTTCTCAGCTTTTTCCTTTTCTCCCTTTCCCAGCAGATCATCCAGATATTCTGCAAGATTCTCCTGTTCCAGATACTCAAAATAAGCACAGTCTTCGCCTATCTCGCACTTGTTGCTCAGAAACGGAACTTCCCCATACATCTGATCAAGCTTCTGATTCCATTTTTTCATACGAAGAACATGTTCTTTTCCTTCCGGATACAGCCATTTTTTCTCCAGCCATCTTTTCCCATCTTCTTCCACAATGTCAGTGCGAATTGCGAAGGAACGGCTTCTTTCATTGGAATATTTACTGAAAATAATCTCTTTCATTTGTTTTCCTTCCTTTCCACAATCACCAGGAATGAATTGGAAAATTCCTGAAAAAGTCCTGCATCAGTGAGGGAATCGTATACTTTCCCCTCATTGAACAATTGTATTCTGTTACGGTCAAAATTACAGAAATTATCCCGAAGCTCGCCTTTCTTCGGCAGACGCTTGTCTGAATAAATAGTCATCGGGAATTTATAATCCGGATATGGATAATAGAAAGTGGTCTTAAATTCACCAGCCTGGTCAATAATATCAGACAGTTCCTTTCTGGAAAAAGTCCGCACACTTCTGGTATCCGGATAGTTCTCCAGTCCTTCAAAATATTTTCCCACATGATCTTCGGTGCAGCCGGCCCAATATTTCAGGCCAAGTCGGTTCTCAATCGCGATCACGATTCTGCCTCCCAGTGCCAGATGGCGGGCAATGCGTCTGAGCATTTCCACATAAGGCTGTGCTGTCCCGATATAGCCCTGGGAATATTCAAACACACCGATCAGGGTAATGTAATCATATTTCTCAGTAAGGCTACTCTCCACATCCTGAAAATTTCCTACCATAATTTTCACATTATCACATTCGCGATTTCGATATGCATTGATGGTGCTGCGCATTTTTGACAGATCGATACAGGTGACACTTTTGGCTTTTCGCGCGAGAACTCCTGTGATCGGTCCACATCCGGATCCGATTTCCAGAACCTTCTGTTCTTTTGTGATAGGGAGCCACTCCAGAATGTTCTGGCGAATATGTGAAAAATGATAAAGAACCGGCCAGCTGTTTCGCTCATAGATCAACTGGTTTAGTTCCTTCTCCTGATAATTTTTCGCAATTTCAAGAAGCTCTTCTTCCACAGGACCATCGCTGTACAGATCCTCGCCTGGGTAATACTCATAATCTAATGTTACGTTTCCGATTTTTTCCTGCATATTTTATTATTCCTCTATCCACACTTTGGAATTCATATCGTAGAATCCAACTGTATTTTTGGAAGAAACCACAGTTATGTTGCATGCATCATATAAACGATGGAATACGGTAAAATCTCCATTCCGATAGCCGGTACAGCCAAAGGAGAGAAGATATTCCCCACCCTGCATATCCATTTTCTGCTCAAAAACCACTACACACTCATCCCCTGCGTCTGTGTGTTCCACATTCACACCTTCATACATAGTGTTGGTTCCTGTGATCTCAGTTCCCTGAATATTCTTGAATGTGAAAGCCATAATAGGCTGCTGAATGCTTTCATGAAAATGAATGCGCATTTTAATCTGAAATTTAGACCCCTTCTCGATCGTGTTGGTCTGAAGGCTCTTGGAATCCATTACAACGAAGTCTGTGATCTCAGCCTGTTTTTCCCCATACTCCAATGTGTTCGGGTTCACAAGGAATCCCTGTTTCCAGTCTTCTTTCTTTGTCTCTGAGCCTTCTGCCTGTTTCACCGGATCCTGATGTACCAAAAGCTGCTTATACATGTCTACCATAGCTTTAGGCGTACCCTCGTCCAGCATGACACCCTGATTCAAAAGAATAACACGATCGCAGTATTTGGAAATGCTTCCCAGGTCGTGACTTACAAACAAAATAGTTTTGCCCTGTTTCTTAAATTCCTCAAACTTATGATAGCATTTCGCCTGAAAAAATACATCACCTACAGAAAGTGCTTCATCCACTACCAGGATCTCCGGATCTATGTTGATAGCCACAGCAAAGGCCAGGCGTACAAACATACCACTGGAGTAGGTCTTTACCGGCTGATGGATAAAATCACCAATATCAGCAAAACTGAGGATTTCATCCAGCCTTGCGTTGATTTCTTCTTCGGAAAAGCCTAACATGGTACCATTCAGAAAAATATTTTCCATACCAGAATATTCCGGATTAAATCCGGCTCCCAGTTCCAGAAGAGCCGAAATTCTTCCATTTACGGTTACGGTTCCGGCTGTAGGAGCCAGTACACCGGTAATAATTTTCAGAATAGTGGATTTTCCAGAGCCGTTTGTTCCAATAATACCAACGCATTCTCCTTCTCCAATATCAAAACTAACATCCTTAAGTGCATAATGTTCTTTATACAGCTTCTTACGACTAAGCCCCAGAGAATCCTTCAGGCGGTCCAGTGGTCTGTTATAGAGCTTATACATCTTGGACAAATTTCTTATTTCAATGGCGTTTTTACTTTCCACGTTGTTTCCTTTCTTTTCTATCCGCTTTGTAACTGCCCAGTTCCTCTACAGTTCTGTACTTCATCGAACATGTCTCATGAGCCGTTACCTTCCCTCTTCGCTGAATACATTTCGATTCATAACTGCTTTTCTCCTATTTACAGAACATCTGCAAAATGAACCCGAAGCCGCTTAAAGATCCAGTTTCCAAACAGGAAGCAGCAGATGGCAAATATCCAGAAATATAATGTCCAGACTGGTCTTTCGAAGAACCAGCGCTTGATAATAAATGCGTCACGATATCCTGATACAATATAAAATACAGGATTCAGCTGAAGAATTTTGTATAGAAGGCTGTTGGTACCGATCATGCTCTCTGACACCCACATAATAGGAGTCAGCCATACTCCAACCTGTAATCCGATACCAATAATCTGGTTCAGATCGCGGAAAAGGACTGCAATTGCACTGGTAGCATAGCAAAGTCCCAACACAAGAAAAAAGACGCATGCACTATAATACAATATCTGAAGGTAGTACCAGTCAGGAAATCTTCCGTTACATATATAAAGAATAATTGCCAGAAGTACAAAAAAGCCATGTACAAATAAAGCGGAAATTATTTTTACCACTGGAAGGACGCTAATGTTGAACACTACCTTTTTTACAAGGAAATTATATTCCAGAAGCGAATTGGTACCTCCGGAAAGCGCATCAGAAAAGAAAAACCAGGGCACAATACCAGCTACCAGATAAAGCACAAAAGGGACTCCCAGTTCATCTGTGTTGGACCGGAACCCCACTGAAAATACAAACCAGTATACCAGAATTGTTACCACCGGCTGAACGAAAGCCCAGAAGGTTCCAAAATAAGAACCTGCATATCGGGTCTTGAAATCATTTTTTGCCAGTTTCATAACCAGCCGGCGGTTTTTATATAAATCCGCCGGCAGGGAAAATAGACTTAAGCATTTACAGTCTCCTATCTGTTAAGTTCCTTAAAGCTGCCCCATTTCTGATCCTTGTCAGAGAAGATCAGCTCCATACCTTCCGGAATCGGCCACTGTACATTGATGTCCGGATCATTCCAGATCAGACCGCCCTCATCGTTTGGATGATAAAAATCGGAGCATTTATAAGTAAACTCCGCATTCTCAGAAAGAACCAGGAAGCCATGTGCAAATCCTTTCGGAATAAAAAACTGTTTCTTATTCTCTGCTGAAAGAACAACTCCGTACCATTTTCCATAAGTTTTGGAGCCCTCTCTTAAATCTACAGCCACATCAAACACTTCTCCGTTTACTACGCGGACAAGTTTGTCCTGTGGATAATGAAGCTGGAAATGGAGACCGCGAAGAACACCATAACGTGAGCTGGACTGATTATCCTGTACGAATTCTACGTCAATTCCTGCCTCTTTGAAGTCATTGTAATTGTAAGTCTCCATAAAATAACCTCTGGAATCTCCAAATACGGTTGGCTCGATTACTTTTAATCCTTCAATATCATCACAATTTGTTACTTTAATTTTTCCCATTTTCTTTTCTCCTTATTTATCTTTCATTTTATATTCAGTCAAATTTACAGTCTTATCGACTTCTTGGAACGTGTTTAAAAAGGTTTTCTGCAAGATGTGCGTCACAATTTGTGGGAGATCTTTCAAACACGCTCTAATATACATGATTCCGTCTGATAAATCAAGATTATTGGTTACTGTTACTGGTCATCCTATCTGTATTGTTTGGTACATACACCATTTTTGTTAAATACGGAAACGAGTCCATCTGCACTGGTCAGGCTCACGTTCTGCGCACGTACTCCTGCGCCAGCACCCGTTCCGCGGTAGAAATAATATTTTTTTCCTTTGATAGTGTACCAGCCCTTATAAGCCTTTCCATTTTTTCCAAAATAATAAGTATTCTTCCTGCCATTCTCTGTGAGGGTGATAAACTTGTTCTTTGCACGGTAACCTTTACTTCCAAAATAGTAAATGCTGCCGTTGGCTGCTACATATTTGTAATTCTTTTCCATGGCAAAGGATGTAGTGCTGAAATAATAATATTTCCTGCCCACCTTGCGCATACCTGTCAGGGCTTTGCCATCTGCTCCGAAATAGTAGGTCTTGCCTTTCTTTGTCACAACTTTATTTTCTACACGTACACCGTTTTTGTCCACGTAATAAGCAGTGCCGTCTTTCTTGATCAGCTTGCTTTTATATAAGTGTCCGTCTACGGAACTAAAGCAGTAATACTTGCCATCAATTTCCAGCCAGCCTTTGGCCTTTTTATCATTTGTGTAGTAATATTTTCTGCCTTTAACAGTGGTCCAGCCATTCTTGTGAAGCTTGGGATCTGAATATAAAGGCTGTTTTGCAGGGGTATAGCCTTCCTGAGAATTCCATCTGGGAACAACCTTGGTTGTATAATCTACATAGCCAAAGTTCAGATCCACATTGTTCTCTTTGGGAACTCCACTGATCAGCTTCTTGGTACTGATCATACCTGAAACTTCATCACCAGCTGTGCACTGCCAGATGGTGTATTTGTATTTGCTGGCGCTCGGTGCAAGAATTGTATCTCCGTAGCTTGCAATCCAGACATCCAGACCGGAGCCTTCCAGAACGTTCCAGTCTACAAAATTATTATACCAATTCAGATTCATGTAGAGAATTGGTGTATATCCTGCCTTGCGGATCTCATCACAGAATGTGAGAGCAATCTGGGAAATTTCCTTTCTGGTCAAGGTTCCCAATGTAGCTTCATCTTCCAGGTCAAAAGCTACCGGATAGGAAACCTTATGTCCCTGCATCTGACGAATAGCCAGCTGCGCTTCAGCAAGTGCTTCTTTGTTTGTCTTGGCAAGACTGTATACATAAGTTCCCACCGGCACATCTGCTGCTTCTGCCTCAGTCATATTATAGGCATAATAATCATCCAGATGTCTGGTTCCATAGGAAATACGCACAAAGGCAAAATCCAGATCTTTCTTGGCTTCCTTCCAATTGATCTTTCCCTGCCATTCTGAGACATCCATACCTCTGGTAATGGCTCCTTCTACTTTCTTTCCACTTCCATTGTAGCAGACTCCGTCAATTTTGTGCCATGCCTTTGAGCTTGTCTTGGAAGAGGAATCTCCTACACTTGGTGCCAGATGCGCATCTGGTGAAACATTTTCAATATTATATGGCTTATTTCCTGCATTGGCACTTACATCTGCAGTTGGTCCTGCAATTATTGCAGTTCCAAGCATAGCTGTAAATAAACCGGCAGACAGCCATTTTTTCCATTTTCCCATATCTCCTCCTGATAAACAGTTTCAGGTTACGTTCCTTACCGGACCAGTAGTGTTTACCGTTTTCCCTTATTCGCTTGTTTCTTACAAGATGTTAAAAATGTGTTACTTTGTTATTATACAGTTTCCATTTTCAAATTTCAATGTTATTCTCCAAAACAGTAAAAAGGTGCCTTAAAATCATCAAATCTGATAATTTTAAGACACTCTTTTTGGCTTTTTATGTCGTTTTTTTTATCAACAAATATCTTTCAGAGTAAGCTATTAAGCTGCTGGATCGGTCGGATCGTAGTATCCGCCATTCTTAATTCCCTTCAGCGGTGTAATTGCGCGACGTCCCAGCGGTCCTTTGAATACTTCATCAGATTTATAGGTTCCATCGAAAATATAAATAGTGGAACCATTGCAGTTCTCATATACCCATTTTGCATCGGCAACACAGGTACGGATACAGCCATGGGAAGCTGGGCTTCCAAGCTTAAGATATGCACTAACCGGCAAATTATAGCTGTTTGCTGAGCCGCATGCAATAGAATGGACGAAAATTCCGCCCTGACCAGCACCATCTACATGAGTACCATACTGTCCCCAGGACGGTCCCATAAGCGCCTGCCATCTGCTGTATCTTGTCAGTTTATATCTACCTGTCGGAGTATCTGTTCCAGGATTGCCTACTGAAACACGAATGGTCTTAACCGGAATTGTACGGTTCGCATCTGCATAAATTGTCATAACACCATTTACACGATCCACTTCAACTGTATATCCTGATTTGTAAATATTTGTCACGTCATTGATTCTGTAACCATTCTTATCAAAGTAATACAGCTTGCCATCAATCCACTTGGATTCATTTTGTACAAAGCCCTTCTTATCCGGGTTAATGTAACGAACCAGATTCTGGGAATTGTCTACAACCACCCAGCCTGTAGTGAACTTACCAGTGGCATCTACATATCCGTATTTTTTGCCTTTCTTCACGAATGCATTCTTCACAAGACTCATATTCTTGAAGTAATACCAGTTTCCATCAATCTTCTGCCATCCGCTCTTGCGAAGTACACCCTTAGAGTCTGCAAAATATGTTTTTTTCTTGTAAACAAACATTTCATTCTTAACCATCTGGCCATTTCTTGTATTAGATGTAGATGGTTTAAAGAAATAACTCTTGCCATTGATTACGGTAACTCCGCTGGCAAGTCTTCCGTCAGCTTTGAAATAATATCCGTTTCTCAGTGTATTGGCGTAATGCTTTCCTTTTTTATTGAACAGGAACCAGCCATAGAATTTCCCCTTAGAGGTGGTTACTTTCTGCCATCCGGTTTTCTTCACGATCCGGCCAGCAGTAGAACCAAAATAGTACATTCTGTTTCCAGCCCCAGGACAGCGGTGCCATACCTTTTTCCATGTTGCTCTTGCACCGGTTTCTGTTACATAATATTGTTTCTTTTTATAAGTGACAATACGATTCTTATAAATGCAACCATTCTTATCTGTCAGATAATATTTGCCATCTGTGGCTTTCTTCATAGTCTTCTTAAGAAGATAGCCATTCTTATCGATCAGATAGGAATTTTCCGCATCTTTATGTCCGTCAAGATCTGTTACAATAACGCCATGAACCATAAGCTGTCCAATCTTACTGCTGTCCAGCTCACCGGAATCATAATATTTCCACTGCTCACCGGCTGTTCCTACAAAACTCTTCCATCCATCACGGTACATCTTTCCTGGAATTTCCTGATCTGTTTCTGCTGGCTGGAAGTAGTACTGTGCAGCTACTCCGTTTACTGTCAGAGTAACATCCCCTGTACGTGGTGTTCCATTCTCATCCAGACAATAATACTCATCATTGATCTTATAATATCCTGTATATGTATTATTTGCCTTGGCGGCTTCATCCAGCTGTGCAGTGGTTAATGTCTTACCATCTGCGCCATAATAATGGAAGTTTCTGCTTTCTTTGTTCCACAGCCAGTAATCCTTCTTCATCTGACCAAGTGTGGTCTTCCACGGAACCAGTGCAGCACCCTGTCCATTATATTCTGTATATGCCTGTGCACTATCGGAAGCTGTAAAATAGAATTCACCAACAGCCCCATTTGCACTCTCCGTTCCAGCTAAAGTCTTAATGCCAGTAACCAGAAATCCATTGGCATCAAACAGATAACTTCCTGTATGAACTGCTCCAGCCTCGTTTCTTGTAGTAATCTCTACAATTCCATCTGCCGCAGTATAATATTCAGCCTGAGCAGTTGTTCCTTCAGCCTCTACACTTTCCGTACCTGCTGCTTCGCCATTCTCCTGGACTTCATCAAAAGCCTGAATCTCATCAGAACCAGCCACATTCTGAGCCTCAGCAGCTGCACTTACAGCTGATTTCTTCTTGCGAAGCTTAAAACCATCAGCTGTCTGCTCCCATTCTTTCCAGTCAAATACTCCGTCTGAATTATCTGCCTGTACTTCCTGAGTCCCATCCAATGTGCCTTCAGGAACAGCTTCAAATCCATCTACCGGAGCAGTACTTCCATTCTCCTCCACTGTTTCACCGGAAGTAAAGCCATCGAAAAAACCATCTGTACTTTCTCCTGAATTTTCGCTGTCTGTATGTTCTTCCTTGTCCTGACTTTCCTGTACCTGCTGCTCCTCAGCTGCTGCCGTATCTGCAGGCACCTCTGTATCCTCAGACGGCTGTACTGCTTCGGCTCCGTCTTCTGTTTGCACATCTGCTGCCTGTTCAGATGTAAATCCAGATTCAAATCCGCTATCCAAAGCTGCGGCTGGAACTTCCAGACCCATGGACACACTTAACATAATCCCTAAAACTGCGGCTGCTACTCTCTTTTTCACTTTTATGCCTCCCTATTGTAAAGTTATAAATCTTATTCTCCTAAACCATTGTTGATAACAGTTACAAGATTTCTTAAAGCCTCTGTTTCGTCCTCGCCTTCGCAAAATATAGTAATCTCATCACCACATTTCACACACGCGCCCAGAACACTGAGCACGCTTTTGGCATTGGCAGACCCCTGACCATACTGAAATGTTATAAGAGATTTATATTTCATAGCTTCCTTACAAAGAATGCCTGCCGGTCGTAAATGAAGGCCGGAAGGATTGTTCACCCTTACTTTCTCACTTACCATAGTTTCTCTCCCTTATTGCTGCTGTTCTCTAGATCCATGGCAATATATTTCGCCAAACGTTATCCGTAAACAACAGCTCATTCATTATTAGTATCTGAATTGGAAACTTCTGATATAGTCACATCTGCAACCACATCATCCAGAAGTTCAAATCCCTTAGGCAGCTTCACAGTCACAGGAATCTGATAGCTTCCTACTTCCATATCCTTCAGATCAACAGAAGCTTTCACTTCGTCAAGATTAAAGTCATCAAGCTCTCCAGCTGTTGCTTTCACGCGGATTTCAATCTTATCTGTTCCAAATGTTACCAGAAGATTATCAGCAAGGTTATCTACCGTAACCTGATTGGAGGGAAGACCATATGAATGACTTCCAATAGGTAAAATACTTACCTTCACCCAAACGTCCTCACTGGTTCCGCTTGTCAGCTTCACATCCTCAGGAAGCACATCTTTCAGACTGACTTTCTTCTCAATATCAGTTGTCTCTCCTGTAATATCAATATCAGTACCGCCTATCCAGATCGTGTTGTCATTCTGCTTCAGAGTCTCCAATGCCTCATCTGTTCCCGCAATACTTACAGTATCCGGAACAGTAGTCACACTCTCCACCTGATAGCCATCTGCCGGCACACCTACATAGTCCGCACCAATATTAACGCCTGTGCGAATCTTCCAAAATTTAGTTGTAACAACAACTTTGGTATTATCTATGGTGAGATAAGCCATTCTTCCGGCAAGACTGTCCTGATTCTTATCAATAATATTCAGTTCTGCCTCTTCGGAAAAATCCTTTGTTCGGCCATCAACATCAACGGTCGCATTTACTTTATCAATTTTATTCACAAGAGATTTCGGACCTGTAATTTTAACTTTCTCCGGACTTGCAGTCTGGGAACCAACCTCGTAGCCCTTGCCCGGCTGGCTGGAACCGTAATTTACATTAACCAGAAACTCCTGTGTTACTTTTTCTTCCAGTCTGACACTGAGATACTGTGGTGTCACTTTAATATTCTCGGGGCTGATTCCCGGACAGGAGGCAGTGATTGGAACCATAACCGGATCTGTATCAAGGCTTCCTGCCTGCTGCAGATCTGCCGTCAAGGTTATATTGGTCTGAGTAATCCTGGAAAGAAGTCTTCTCTCTCCTGTGATTGTAACCCTTATAGGATCCGGATCATCATCCTGCATACACATCATGTTTGCACTATCCACATAAGCCGTATTCTGGAGTTCTACATTTTCTCCGGCAATGGTGATACTTTTACTGGATACCGGATTGTCCACATTTACCACAATAAACCAGATCAGAAATCCGATGAAAACAGACATGATCTTCAAGGTAAAATTCCTAGTCAGCTTTGTCTTCTTCATGTCTCATTCTTCCTTTCAACAGATGACGCAGTTTACTGTTAGTTACAACCTTTTTATTCTGAGCCTTGATCAATGCAGATCTCAGTTCAGCACTGGTAAGACCTCTGCTGAGCTGTCCGTTCTGGGCCATAGACACCTGCCCGGTTTCTTCTGAAACAATAATTGTCAGGGAATCACTTACTTCACTAATTCCCACACCAGCTCTGTGTCTGGTTCCAAGCTGTTTGCTCAGCTCCATATTATCGGAAAGAGGCAGATAACAGGTAGCTGCTACAATTCGATTGCCACGCACCAGGACAGCGCCATCATGGAGTGGTGTATTATGTTCAAAAATATTGATCAGGAGCTGACTTGTAAGAACTGCATCCACATTGATTCCTGTGCGCTCATATTCACTTAAGCGGATATTCTGCTCAATGACGATCAATGCGCCAGTTCTTACTTCTCCCATGTCAAAACATGCCTTCACAAGCTCATTGATTGTTTTATCTGTAAACCTTTCCTGTACCTCTTTGCCGGCATCCAAAGGGAAAATAGAAGCCATAAACTTCTTCTGTCCCAGCTGCTCCAGCATTTTCCGAAGTTCTGGCTGGAAAATAACAACAACACTGGTAAGAAGTATAGTAGAAAGATTCTTAATGATCCAGAGGATCGTATTCATTTTCAACACATATGCAAATAAAATAAAAAGGAGTACTATCAGAATTCCCTTCAACAGAGTATAAGCACGGGTAAACTTGATCCACACCATAAACTGATAGATAAAGAAGGAAATCAGGGCAATCTCCAGTATGTCTGTTACTCCCAGACTGGGCAGGGAGAGTTTTGACAAATATCCTGATAATCTGACTGCCATATCCTGCATAGTGTACTCCTTTCTTTGTTACCATTCACTGCCAAGCAGTAACCTTAAAGATCTTTAAGAGATTCTTCAAGTTTTTTTTCAAAATCAATATCCTTAGCAGCAGGTTTCTCTGCCTGTCTTGGCTTTCTGTCTGCTACTGGAGAAGCTTTCTTTCTTTTAGGCTTCTCATCCTGTCGGAAGATTGGATTGGCATAAGTACCAGAGTTGTCCTCTGCCTTGCGCTCTTCACGAACAGGTTCTGCATTTATTTTCTTAATACTTCTCTCGGAAGTTGCAACAGAAGCCTTGGGAACTGCTTTTACATAATAGAAGTACTCATCATCCTCATACTCCAGACGCTCTGCACGGCTGTAATCTCCTCCAAATGCAAAGAACTCAAGCACAAGTGCCAGGAGAACAGCTGCAATCGTACAGATCAGAAGCGGAATCATTGCAACAGTTGCATTCAGGTTCATTCCAAAACTTCCAACAAGCATTATAAACACATAGGCAACACCGCCTGTAATAATAGATATCCTCCATGCATGATCAAAAGAGCGGGTACGGATCAGATGTACCAGAAGGATAACTGCTACAAAAGCAACAACTGCAATCCACATTTCCCAGTTCTGTACCAGACCGTCAGCCATGATCTGCAGCTTATCTGTCATCTCCAGATCCGGATTCACAAGAATTGTTGACTGTGATCTTAAAAAACGGATAAAATAATACATAACCACACCGCAGCCAGCCGGAATTGCAGATAAACTGCTCTCCATAAGTCCGCTTCCAATAGGAAGTAATGCCGGAAGGCTGAATGCAAAGGAAAGCGGTGTAAATACAAATGTTACATTCTGTTCACCACTGAACCTCAAGAAAAAGATCATCATCAGAAGGATCAGAACAAGCATAAATGCCGCAATTTCAATTCCAAGTGCATAACTGTGAACAAGGATCAGCACAAAACCAATATACATCATAGCGGAAGACGGCAAAATGGAACAGATCAATGCCAGGATCAGTACTAAAAATACATTATTCAGGCGAGACATATATCCCATATTCGCATTGATCCACAGGAAATAAACCAGTGCAAGAACAAACTTCATTACAGGCAGGATATACATTTCATACTGTCCGTATATTTCTTTTATTTTCTGCTTTAACTCAAGTAATGCTGTCATTTTCTATATCCTCCTGACATTTCACGTCCTGCGAATTTCTTTTCTTCACGAGTATAGATTTTCTCTAATTTCGTCAGCTGAGTGTAATATTGTTTTACACTCTTCTTCGCCTTATGGTACTTCACAGTGTACTGGATATATGTCAGCACAGAATATAATACCAGTATCCCTATATATCCCCCCAAGACTACAACTCCAAGAGAGATCAGATCCATCTTGTGCACATTATCCAGCAGATATTCCAAATTATACGCTGCAATCACAGCCAGTATCAATCCATATCCAATTGTTACAAGAAAGAAATTCTTAATCAGCGCCAGACCAATATAGTCACTCCTGTAGTACTTGCTTACTGGAAGATACTTTCTGCCTTCCTGTTTCTCATATACAGCAAGCCGGTCCATTATCTTTACTTTTTCTTCGTTTATCATAAATGGCTCCTTATGCGTTTCTTTTAAAGCTGAAAAGCTATACTCATACAGGATGATTGTATCATATATCCCATGCCATGAAAAGCATTTTTTTACCTGTTGTTTCCAATACACAGCGTGAGAAAATATACATGGGATGCTCCCTTTTCCAGCAGAAGCTTTGCCAGCACATCCATGGTACTTCCAGTAGTATATACATCATCAATAAGCAAGATACGCATTCCTGCAGGATTTCCTACAACCTGAAAAGCTTTTTGAAGATTCTTCTTTCTTTCAGCCGCATCCAGTTTTTTCTGTGATCGGGTAGCATGGCACTTTTTTAGAATAGCAGTATCTACAGGAATCCCAGCATAACGGGACAGTTCTTTCGCCAGAAGTTCAGCTTGATTAAACCCTCTTATGCGCTGTTTTCTTCTATGAAGCGGAACCGGAATGATTATCTGCGGCTTCCATAATGCAAGCATATCTTTTCCGTAGATATACAATGCTTTTCCATAAAAGCGGCTGTATTCCTGACAACCAAAATATTTATATTTCATTATAGAGTATCTCATCCGGTCATCATAGAGAAAAATCCCGCGTCCCTGGTCAAAAGCGCCTGGATGGGCGCCGCAGTCCCTGCAGTATTCTTCATCTCCATTTACCGTTTTTCCGCATTTGTAACACCGTGGCCCCGATACAGGTCTTAAATCTCCGGCACAGTCCAGACAGATTAACTGATGGCTGTTCCTAAGAATCCTGTGACACAGAGGACACCGTCTTGGATACAACAGATCCAGAAAGTTCCTGTATCCTTGCCCAAAGAGAGCTGTAACGTTTCTGTTGCTTCTCATTGCGGATCATCTCCCCGAAAGTCTCCTCACTTCCAACTACAGTAACACATTTCCGTGCTCTTGTAACACCTGTATACAAAAGATTGCGGTTCATCAGCATCTTGGGGCCGGAAAGGAGCGGCAGAATAACTGCCGGATATTCTGAGCCCTGGGATTTATGTATGGTTATAGCATAGGCAAGTTCCAATTCTTCCAGCTGCTTAAAAGAATAGTCAGCGAAACGGCCATCCTCAAATTCCACAGTGGCAGTCTCTGCAAATTCATTGATTTCCTTCAGAATGCCAGTATCTCCATTAAATACGCCCACCCCTTCTTCTACAGGAATTCCGTATTTCCCCCGGACTTCCCATTCCAGCTGATAGTTGTTCCGAATCTGCATAACCTTGTCTCCCTCACGGAAAAGCCGGTCTCCAATTTCTTTCTCTTTTTTACCTGATTCTGGTGGATTCAGGTATCTCTGTAAGATCTGGTTCATCCTCTCTACGCCCAGAAGCCCCTTTCGCATTGGAGTCAGAACCTGTATTTCAAAAGGTCTTGCATCCACATACTTCGGCAGTTTCTCCTGAATCAGAGCGATGACCACGCGGATAATAATATCGGCATCATATCTCTTCAGGAAAAAGAAATCGCGGCTTTTGTTATCAAGGGAAACCTGCTCTCCGTTATGGATCTTGTGTGCATTTACTACAATATCACTGTGAGAGGCCTGCCTGAAAATTTTCTTCAGTTCTACTACTGGAAAAACGCCGCTTTGAATAATATCCCGCAGCACATTTCCAGGACCTACACTTGGCAGCTGGTTCTCATCTCCTACCAGAATGATCCTGGTTCCCGCAGTCACCGCAAGAAGCAGTGAATGCATAAGAAAAATATCCACCATAGACATCTCATCAATAATAATTACATCTGTATCCAGCGGATTCTCTGCATTCCGTTCAAAATGAACACCCTGAGACTCTCTGCCATCCTCATCCGGCACACCGTTCAATTCCAGAAGCCGATGTATTGTCTGTGCTTCATAACCTGTAGCTTCTGTCATTCGCTTGGCTGCGCGTCCTGTAGGTGCTGCCAGACGAAGAGTTGCGCCTTCGCCCTCGAAAAAACGAATAATTGCATTGATCGTGGTAGTTTTACCGGTACCTGGTCCTCCTGTAAGTACAAAAAGGCCATTTCCAGCAGCCTCTACAACAGCCTTCTTCTGCATTTCCTCCAAAACAGTACCTGTTTCTTTCTCAATCTGGGCAATTCTTCGCTCCATCATCTGCTCATTCTGTGGATAACGGATATTTAATTCAGTGAGCATTCTTGCTGTATTCAGTTCCAAGCGGTAATACTGGCTTGGATAAACCAGTACCTCTCTGTCATTCTCTTTTAAAACAACTTTCCGGTCAATTGCCATATCCATCAGATGTTTCTCCATATAAGAAACATCTACCTGAAGCAGCTGGGAAGCTCTGTCAAACAGTTCGTCCTTCGGAAGATATACATGTCCTTCTCCTGAAGCCTGGAGAAGAGTATACATCATACCGCTGCGGATCCTGTAATCTGAATCTGCATGTATACCAATACGTGACGCAATGGTGTCTGCAATTTTAAAGCCAACTCCCGAGATATCATCTGCCAGACGATAGGGATTCTCCTGAAGCACACTGTATACGGACTGACCATATTTCTGATATATCTTTGCTCCAAGATTCAGGGAAATGCCATATTTCTGCAGAAACATCATGGCTTTTCGCATATCTGCCTTCTCAGTCACCTGTACTGCAATCTCTCTGGCTTTCTTCTCACTGATTCCCTTGACTTCCGCCAGCCTTTCCGGTTCTTCTTCCACTATTCTAAGGGTATCCTCGCCAAAACACCGCACAATTCTGGCAGCAAGTGCTGCACCTACCCCTTTAATCGCTCCGGAACCCAGATAACGTTCCATAGCCTGGGTGTTCTCTGGTGCCTTTTCCGCATAAGACTGGATATTAAATTGTCTGCCGTATATATGGTGCTGGGAAAACTGTCCCTCAGCTTCAATGGTCACACCCTGTGTAACGTCAGGAAATGTTCCTACACAAGTCAGCTCTTCCTCTGAATCCGCGGTCTTAAGAACCATAACTGTATATCCATTTTCATCATTGCGGAATATGACATGATCTATATAGCCTGTAACTTTCTCACTCATTTGTTCTTCTCCTGCCGCCAGCACTAACCAAAGGGCACTGCTAGAATGTGTTTGAAAAAGTATTCCCGCAATCTGCACGCCCCACTTTGCAGAAAGCCTTTTTCAAACACGCTCTAGAACGCAGTACCCTTTTCATTATAGTTTACATAATATTTTATCTTTTGCAAAACAGAATAGCCAAATTATATGTTACTGTTTACGCTTTTCAAAGCAATCAGATTATTCTTCCATCCTGGTAATTACTTCCGCATATTTACCGGTTCCCACCACAACCGCAGACATAGCATCCTGCACAGTAAGAGTGCTTACGCCGGTCTTCTGCTCAATGAGGGTGTCCATTCCATGGAGCAATGCTCCGCCACCTGTGAGAACAATTCCTCTGTCTACAATATCTGCAGCCAGTTCCGGCGGAGTTTTCTCAAGCACTCCGTGCACAGTCTCCACAATCTGATTGGTAGCATCCTTCAATGCAATACGGATTTCTTCAGAAGTCAGAGTTACAACCTTTGGAAGTCCGGTGATCACATTTCTGCCTTTTACCTCCAGCATCCGCGGAGATGCTTCCTGGCAGGCAGTTCCGATTTTTATTTTTATGTTCTCAGCGGCCTCTTCACCAATAAAAAGACTGTGATTTTTTCTCACATAACTCATGATCGCCTGGTCGAAATTATCTCCGGCAACCTTTACGGAAGCAGACACAACAGAACCAGCCATGGAAATCACGGCAACATCAGTGGTTCCGCCTCCTATATCCACGATCAGATTACCAAAAGGCTTCGTCACATCTACTCCGGCACCAATTGCAGCTGCAATCGGCTCTTCCACAAGAAACACTTCCCTTGCTCCAGCCTGATAAGTAGCTTCCTCTACTGCCTTTCTTTCAATCTCTGTGGTTCCGCTGGGGATACAGATACTGATTCTAGGCTTTCGAAAGGCATGGCGTCCCATTGCCTTGGAAATGAAATACTTCAGCATCTTCTCCATAACCGTATAATCTACAATCACTCCCTGGCGGATTGGCCGGATTACTTCCATATTGGATGAAACATGTCCGGTCATCTGTCTGGCTTCCTCACCGATTGCTTTTATTTTCTCTGAGTTCTTATCATAAACCACTACAGACGGCTCACTGACTACCAGTCCCCGTCCAGTAGAATATACCTGACTGTTTCTGGTTCCCAGGTCAATTCCAATATCACTGGCAGGCATTAAATTCCCCTTTCTCTCAAAACACATTGTCACACTTTCTCTGCAAGAATTGTGCAATAAATGATTACCATTCACAACCCGAACCGTAATCATAAATACCACATTCTGCAGATGTGACTTTATAATTGTCTCATAGATTTTTCATAATTAATAGTCTTCGTACCATTATAAACAAAAATGCTTCAATTGGAAAGAGGTTTATTATCAGAATCACTTCAAATATTTCGCAACATAACGTCCTGTATAAGAAGCTGGATTCTTCGCCACTTCTTCAGGTGTTCCCTTGGCAACAACTGTTCCCCCGCCATCTCCGCCTTCCGGTCCGATATCAATTATATAATCAGCGGTCTTGATCACGTCCAGATTGTGTTCAATTACAACAACCGTATTTCCACCATCCGAAAGTCGACGCAAAATCTCCACCAGTTTCTGAACATCTGCAAAATGCAATCCAGTGGTAGGCTCATCCAGAATATAAATAGTCTTACCTGTACTGCGCTTACTCAGCTCTGCAGCCAGCTTAATACGCTGTGCTTCTCCGCCGGAAAGAGTGGTGGAAGGCTGTCCGAGACGAATATAGGAAAGACCGACATCATATAAGGTCTCTATCTTCCTTCTGATGGATGGAACGTTCTCAAAGAACGTCATTGCCTCCTCAACTGTCATATTCAGTACATCGTAGATGCTCTTATCCTTATACTTCACTTCCAGAGTTTCCCGATTATAGCGCTTCCCCTTGCAAACTTCACAAGGGACATAAACATCTGGCAGGAAGTGCATTTCAATTTTAATAATACCATCACCACTGCAGGCTTCACAGCGTCCGCCTTTTACATTAAAGCTGAAGCGCCCTTTCTTATACCCCTTTGCCTTGGCATCTGCTGTAGCAGCAAAAAGATCTCTGATCTGGTCAAATACGCCTGTATAAGTAGCAGGATTAGATCTTGGTGTACGGCCAATTGGAGACTGGTCAATGGCAATTACCTTATCCAACTGGTCTATTCCAATAATATCATCATGCTTTCCCGGGATCACGCGGGCCCTGTTCAGATCCCTTGCAAGATGTTTATAAAGGATTTCATTGATCAGAGAACTCTTTCCTGACCCGGAAACACCTGTAATGCAGGTCATAATTCCAAGAGGAATATCCACGTCTATATGTTTGAGATTATTCTCTGCCGCCCCCTTAATAGTCAGATAACCGGTAGGTTCCTTTCGTACTTCCGGAACCGGGATTTTCAGTTTTCCGCTGAGATATGCTCCTGTAATGGACTTCGGATTCTGCATAAGTTCCTCAGCAGTGCCCATTCCAACAAGCTGTCCACCATGTTCTCCTGCGCCGGGTCCGATATCTACAATACAGTCCGCTGCGCGCATGGTATCCTCATCATGTTCAACCACTATAAGACTGTTTCCCAGGTCTCTTAAGTGCATCAAAGCACCAAGAAGTTTATCATTATCCCTCTGATGCAGACCAATACTTGGCTCATCCAGAATATAGGCAACCCCGACAAGGCCGGAACCGATCTGGGTAGCAAGACGGATTCTCTGTGCCTCTCCGCCAGACAGAGTACCAGTGGCACGTGCCAGGGAAAGGTACTCCAGACCTACATCTGCCAGGAACCCCACTCTGGCTCTGATCTCCTTTAGTATCTGCTTTCCAATAAGCTGCTGCTGCGGAGACAGCTGCATTTCTGCCAGAAATCTCTTCAGCTTATCAATGGACATATTGGTAATTTCATAAATATTCTTATCCGCTACCGTGACCGCAAGTGACTCCTTCTTCAGTCGCTGTCCCCTACATGCTTTACACGGAGTGATCTGCATAAAGCTCTCGTATTCCTGTTTCATAGATTCAGAGCCAGTCTCTTTATAGCGCTGTTCCACATTCCTTATAAGGCCTGGAAAAGCCACATCATAAACACCCTCTCCGCGCTGTCCCTTATAATAAACCTTCACAGAATGTCCGCCTGTACCATACAGAATAATATCCTGTATCTTCTTGGGATAATCTTTAAAAGGTGTATCCAGATCAAAACCATATTCCCTGCAAAGGGCATTCAGAATAGCATTGGTAAAACTGCTCTTATCTGTGCAAGACTGCCAGCCCATTACTACAATAGCCCCTTCAGAAATGCTGAGAGACTTATCCGGGATCATAAGATCCGGGTCAAATTCCATCTTATAACCAAGGCCAAGGCACTCCGGGCAGGCCCCAAATGGGTTATTAAACGAAAAACTTCTTGGCTCGATCTCATCAATACTGACTCCACAATCCGGACAGGAAAAGCTCTGGCTGAAATTCATATAATTTCCGTCCATGGTATCCACCACAGCCAATCCGTCAGCCAGATTCAATACTGTCTCAAGAGAATCTGTAAGTCTTTTCTCAATTCCAGGCTTCACGATCAGACGGTCTACAATAATGGCAATCGTGTGTTTAATATTCTTATCCAGGGTAATCTCCTCTGAAAGTTCATACACATTTCCATCGATTTCCGCACGTACATAACCGCTGCGTCTGGCCTGATCCAGTAATTTCGCATGGGTACCCTTGCGTCCTCGTACTACCGGTGCAAGAAGCTGGATCCTGGTGCGCTCCGGCAATTCCATAATCTGATCCACCATCTGGTCTACTGTCTGCTTGGCGATCACCTTGCCGCATTTCGGACAATGTGGAATACCAACACGGGCGTATAAAAGACGGAAATAATCATAAATTTCTGTCACCGTTCCTACTGTGGATCTGGGATTGCGGTTAGTAGACTTCTGGTCAATAGAAATAGCCGGTGGAAGTCCCTGTATGCTCGCCACATCTGGCTTTTCCAT
>OGQB01000878.1_pt1 | contig 28786 bp, 24 predicted proteins | sample 1553071 | NCBI WGS metagenome assembly OGQB01 (sample SAMEA2580284, study PRJEB22360) | human gut metagenome | biome: human gut; feature: human-associated habitat; material: faeces | place: Denmark | collected 2008/2010
AAGGAATAGAAAAAAAGATAAAAAAATTGCCTACATTTACTTGACACATACTTATCGTGAACAATAGTACAATATAACTTGACATTGTTATTATACTATGATATAATTTAATTGTCAATACAATTTGAAATATTTTTATAAAATTGTTCATATTTATTTTTGAAAGGGGAATATTTATGAGAGAATTACCTCGTGTAAACATATATGATGACTTCTATATATGGTTTGATTTAGAGGAGAAGAAAGAGCATTATGCAACACCATTATATTTATATAATGTAAAAAGAGATAGAATAGATCCAAATGACGAAACAAGACTATATTTAAAACTGGAAAAAGATATATCTAAAACAAAATTAAATAAGAAAAAAGAAATAATAAGACAACCTTCTACGATATATATTCACTATGTAGAAAGCATAGGAGCGATTTTAATAAACTTTCTAAATGCAGATTTTACTAATTATGAAACTGCATATAACACCTTCTTTTATGCTTATGGTTATGAATTAGTAAAAGATTATGTGCCATATATCTATACTCAAAAAGATAAATTTATTGATGATGTAGAATTTAAAAGAATTATAAAAGATATATATGACACAGGTAGCGATAAGTTTATTGAGTGGCAAGAAAATTTTAGAAAATGTGTAGATTTTGTTTATAGTTTGAATGGAAATGAAGAATTAAAAAAAGAAGATAAACTAGCCAAATTTATTGCTTATACAATAAAAGATAATGATTTTTATACATATTCACAAGAAATTGAAATTATAACAGATACATATATAAACATACATAACAAATATCATAATGAAACTTTAAAAAATTTAATAGATAGAATAAAAAATAAAGACCAAGAATTAGAATTACACAATGTATATACAAGTAAAAATCTAACAAGTATATGTTTTGCAGTATTAGACCAAATTGTAAGACACGAAAATCTACAAATTAAAACTTGTTTAAATTGTGGTAGATATTTTATACCTAATTATAGACAAAATGAGATATACTGCGATTTAGCAAATGTAGATCAAAGCCCAACTTGTAAAGAAAAAGGTGCAAATGAGCAATATAAGAAAAATTTAGAGAACAATAAAGCACAAGCACTTTATAGAAGAATTTATAGGCAAAAATTTATGATAGCACAAAGAAATAAAGATAGTAAAACAATTCAAAAAGAATTTGAACAATGGAAAAGAGAGGCTAAAGATAAAGTTAATAAAATGAAGAAAGGTAAACTTACAGAAGATGAAGTTTATAATTGGTTAGTAGAAACTAAACAAAAATAATAATAGTTTGTGTTATATTAAAAAGTTTGTGATATAATACATATATGATTGGAGGTTTCAAATGGAAATAAATTACCCACCATATACAATAACTGATAAAATGTTAAATTATGTATCAGATATAATGAAGAAAATCGGAGAAGCAAATTATTTTGAAAGTTTAAATAGATACCCAGAATTGAGAAGAAAATCAAGAATAAGGTCAATACATTCATCTTTAGCAATAGAAAATAACCAATTATCATTATTTCAAGTGGAAGATGTAATAAATGGAAAACCTGTAATTCGGAGAACAAAAAGATATTCAAGAAGTTAAAAATGCTTATAATGCTTATGAGCAAATTGATAAAGTAAATCCATATTCTGTAGAAGATTTAAAGAAAATACATGGAATACTAACTTTTTTAATTGAAAAGGATGCAGGTAAATTTAGAAATCACGGCGAAGGTGTTTATGATGGAGATATATGTATTTTCACTTGTCCACCACATAGATTAGTACCTAGTTTGATGGATAACTTATTTAATTGGATGAATGAAGTTAAAGATAAAATAAATCCACTTATTCTATCATCTATATTCCATTATGAGTTTGTGTTTATACACCCATTTCACGATGGAAATGGCAGAACAGCAAGATTATGGCAAACTGCAATTCTTTCACATTGGGAAAAAGCATTTACTTATTTACCTATTGAAAGTATGATAAAGAAAAATCAAGAAGAATATTATACTACTATTCAAAATTGTAATAATGCTGGAAATTCAACAGAATTTATAGAGTTTATGCTAAAAATGATAAATGATACAATAGATGAAATGAATAATTCAAAAGAAATGAAAGACAAATCCATGTTATTACTTTCTGAAAACGAACAAAAGGTATTAGAATGTATTAAGAAAAATGTTATTATTGGAGCAAAAGATATTATTGAAGAAACTAAAATTTCTGACAGTACAGTTAGAAGAATTTTAAGAAAATTTCTTCAAGACAAAAAAATTGAAACTACTGATAATAATGAAAAATCGCCAAATAAAAAATATAAATTGACAGAGTAATGACAGAGATATGACAGAGCTAAAAAGAAAAAGAGGAGTAGAAAATGGCAATTATAGAAGTAAAAGATTTAGTAAAAACTTATAAAATCATAGAAAAAGAAGATGGTTTAGTTGGATATTTTAAAAACTTAATTAGACCAAAGTATAAAGAGTTAACAGCAGTTAATCATATAAACTTTGAAATACAAAAAGGAGAATTAGTTGGCTATATTGGAGAAAATGGAGCAGGAAAATCAACTACAATAAAAATGTTGACAGGACTATTAACTCCTACTTCAGGAGAAATTGTGGTAAATGGATTAGTACCTAATGAAAAAAGAATTCAAAACAATAAAAATATAGGAGCAGTTTTTGGGCAAAAAACACAACTGTGGTGGGACTTACCTGTTATTGAATCTTTTAGATTAATAAAAAAGATGTTTAAAATTCCAGAAAATGAATACAGAAAAAATTTAAAACGATTTACTGAGATACTTGATTTAGAAGATTTATTAGATAAACAAGTAAAAAACTTAAGCTTAGGGCAGAAAATGAGATGTGAAATTGCAGCAACATTTTTGCATAACCCTAAAATAGTTTATTTAGATGAACCAACAATAGGTTTAGATGTTTTTGTAAAAGAAAATATAAGGAAATTTATTAAAGAAATAAATAAAGAAAAGAAAACAACAGTAATTTTAACAACACATGATTTAAAAGATATTGAAGATGTATGTGATAGAATAATACTTTTAGATAGAGGACAAATAATTTATGATGGTGAAAAACAGAAGTTCAAAGATATATATGGAAAATATACCTTAGCAGAACTTATAGTTAGTTCTAAAAATCTAAGTGTTAAAGATAAATTAAAATCTAATAATTTTGAAATTATAGAAGAAAATGAAAATAAAATGAAGATAAAATTTAAACATGATGAAACAACAATAGTAAAAATTATGAACGATATATCGGAATATTGTGTAATAGAAGATATTCATATGCGAGAATCCGAACTAGAAGATATACTAAAAGAAATCTATAAAGGGGCATATAAAAATGGTGAAAACAATGATAGCATTGGGAAAAATGCAATTGAAAAGATATAATATATACAAATCAAATTTTTATCTTTTTACATTTAATAGAATAATAGAAGTAATCGTATATATCTTTGTATGGCAGGCAATATATTATCAAACAGGCAATGCTGGAGGCTTTACAATAGCAGAAATGATAACTTATTATATATTAGTAATAACATTTAGTTCATTTGCTTTATGGGGAATAAATGAAGATATAGCACATTCAATTAGAAACGGACAAATAAATAGAGAATTATTAAATCCTATTTCTTATTTTAAATACTATTTTGGTGTAAATTTAGGAGAATTAGCCTTTGCAACAGTAGTAGGATTTGCAACTTTTATTATATGTTCATTTTTTTGGCAATTAGTATTACCTGTAAACTTATTGGATTTTATTTTATGTATTTTTGTAATGATATTAGGTGTACCAATAACATTCTTTATCCAAATGATAGTTGGCACAGTAGGTTTTTATACTAATTCAATATGGGGAATGCAAATACTCAGAAAGGCGATAATACAAATATTTTCAGGAATAATCGCTCCGATTACACTATTTCCATTATGGTTTCAAGAAATATCAAAGTGGTTACCATTTAAAGAGTTAATATATACTCCTGTTAATATATGGCTAGGTAATATTGAAATGAATGAAATATTTTTTATTATTATTAAACAAATTATATGGGGTATTATCTTATATTTTATTGCAAGAATTTTCTTTAATCATGCAGTAAAAAATATTACAATTAATGGAGGATAAAATGGAGAAAATATTAGATAATATAAGTTTATATTTATCATTTCTCAAGATTTCTTTGAAAGAAATTTTAATTTATAGACTAGATTGTATCGTAGGAATTATATCACAACTAATCGTTCAAGCGGTCAGCTTAATTTTTATATTCATTGTTTTCCAAAATACTGAGAATATAGCAGGTTGGAATTTTAGGCAAATATTATTATTATATGGAGTAACAAGAATTGCCATAGGAATATCTGGATATTGTTTTGATGGTTTATATGATATTGGACCGAAATATATGCAAAATGGTGAATTTGATAAAATACTATTAAGACCAGTGCATCCTTTAATTTCTATTATAGGGGCATCAAGAGAATTTGTATCACTAGCCGATTTTTTTATTGGATTGGGGATAACAATATATATGTTAATTGAACTTTCTATACCGATTACTATATTGTTAGTTGTAAAAATTATCTTCTTTAGTGTTATAGGAGCTTTAATAATTGGTGCAATAAATACAATATTTAGTATATCATCTTTTTGGACATATAAATCTAATGAAGTAATTTGGTCTTTTTATAAGATATATACGTTTGCAGAATATCCGATTGATATATATAATAGATTTATAAAAATATTGATAACTATAATTTTACCTTTTGCATTTGTTGCATATTATCCAACAATGGATTACTTAGGATTAAATAATTATATGTTATATTTATCTCCTTTTATTGCTATTATTTTATGGATAATTGCAGTAAAGTTATGGAATATAGCTTTAAATAAATACAGAAGTACAGGTAATTGATTGTAAAAACAAAAATAGCAAGTTTCCATTCTTGCTATTTTTGCATTTATGAGTAGATTTATAGTTCTAAATCCCATTCTTTCTCTCTTTCTTCGTGTTCTAATTGCTTTACAGGGTCAATAAAAGTGCGAGTTTCTTCTTGAAAGTTTTTAATTAATTCTTTTGATTCTCCAATGCCAAATTTATGGCAAATCCAAACTATAAATTTATCAACTGTTTCATAAAATTTATCTATAATTTTGTGTAAATGATTATTTTCTTTCTCTAATTTTTTAACTTGTTTTTTATAGCCCCATTCTAAATCAAATTCCTTTTCTTTATATTCTGTCTTAATATTTTCAACTTGATTATGCAATGCTTGATTATCAGCAAGAATTTTATCTCGTTCTTTTTGATATTTTTCAGCCTCATCAATAAGTTTGGATTGTTTTGATAGTTCTTTATGCAAAGAAAGGTTATCTTTATATAATTCTTTAATTAACTCATCTTTAGGTTTTATAATTTCTTCTAATATTTTTTTATCTCTTTTCTTTGACAATCTATTTACTTTAATATCTGTAATATCTGGAGTATCTGGCAATTCTAATTTTATTTCATTTAAAATTTTCTTGGTATTCTCGTAATTTGTAACCTTTTTATATTCTTCAACAGTATAATGTTTTCTATTAGTATCTTCTACAAACATACCTCTTTCTAAATCAAAGCCTTTTGACTGCACATGCTTAAAGTAGGCATCTTGCAATTTTCTATAACTATCTCGACCTTTCCAAAAATCTCTGCTACAGATTTTATCAATATTATTTCCGTCTTTATCTTTTGTATGAACAACAGGAACAAACATTAAATGTAAATGTGGTGCTCCTTCATCTAAATGTACTACTGCTGATATTATATTCCTTTCCCCAAGATTTTTATAATTACAAATAAACCTATAACATTCATCAAAATATCTTTTTGTTTCTTTTTCTCCAATTTTATCGAAAAAAGTTTGGTCTGATGTGAATATCATTTGACACATTATTATACTATTACTGCGAAGATGACCTTGCACATTATTATCTTTCAAATATTTATCAAACTCTTTTGTATATGTTAGTTCGTTTTTCTTAATATAATAATTCAAATGTGTTCTTGTAGGATCAATATCTTTATTAGTGTGATTTTTTGCTTTTCTATCATTGTGAGTACCTTTTCCATTTATTTCTGCTCGTGTTAATTTTTCATTTCTTACGATTGCATAACTCATATCTCCATGCACCTCCTTCTTCGCTTAAGATATTGTTTCAATGTCTAACACACTAGACAAACAAAGTTTGTCTGTGTGGCAGGGTTTACTGAAACCCCACACCCCAAAACCTAAAATTGCTTGTCTGCATTTTTAGGTTTTCCATAAAAAATTCACAAAGTGTATTTTTTATGTTTCAATAAATTTGCTTTTCGCAATTTATTGAAAAAAGAGCCAAGAAAAATATTTTACAAATTTTTTCTTAGCTCTTATGAAACCTAGCGCGGTTTCATACTTCCACGCGTACTCACAAAAATTTTATATTTTTATATAAATTTTTTGCGAGTTTAAATCCTATTTAACTAGAAACCAGAGGGAGAGAGCGGAGTAGAATTAGGTGTAATAATCCCATTTATGCAAAATAGAATTATTACACCTATATAATTTGAAACCGTCGGTCGTTCGCCTCGTTTCATAGGTAGTCTAGTAAGTAGCTTTTGCTACTATAATTGCTGATACTATTAAAGTATCTTGTTCATACTTGCCCAAACTTTTTACAATTACAAATCCATTTCAAGTTTTGCCACCGAATACTCTTTTATTATTGTGAGTCTGTGTTCTAAAATCTCACTCACGCACTTTGTATAATTAGACTGCTTATACAAATACGAATGAACTTTATAGCATCGGCTCATCACACCAAACACTTTTTAAGAGGTGTTGCATTTCTCTTTTGAACAAATAAAAAAAGACTACTTATAGCAATAAAACTATAAGTAATCTAATTTGTTATTATTCCTATTCAATTAAGCCCTAAAATTGATTTTAAGGCGATTTCATTTTAAAGTAGAGTAATTACCTTAAAATAAAATATACTATTATAGAAAATTCAAAAATTATATCAATAGTAACTTTTGAGTAATCTAAAAATATCTAAAAAAACATCTAAAAAATTTCTTTTTAAAAAGGCATTTTGTTGTTTATTGATATTTAAAGATTTTTAAAATAGAATACTCTCAAAGAGCCTAAAAATAAGGTTTTTAAGTAACATTAAATAATACTAACTAACACCTAATATTAAGTAGCACGGAAAACTGAAAATCCCTGTGTCACTGGTTCGATTCCCGTTCGAGGCACCAAAAATAGTAGTATCTAAACTAAGTAGATACTATTATTTTTTTGTTCATAATTATGAAGAGAATAGTAATTGACAATTATAAAGCTAAATTATAAAATTATTATAGAATATTTTACGAAAGATGTGATAATACAATGGAACCATTAGTAAAGTTACCTATGTCTTTAGGTCTTATAGTATGGAACCAACTAAAAGAACATGGGATAGAACCAAGAAAAAACAAACTGGGAATTATAGATTTTTCCTTTAAAAAAGAAGAGTTAGAGCTAATTACAGAGTTAAAAATAGTAAATCCAACTAGTAGAAATATAGAAGGTATTTCTTTATTACCAAATTTAAAAAAATTGGAATTAGAAAGTAAAGGAATAACAGCACATAAGCAGAAAAAAATGATTGCTTCAATTTCAGATGACGAAATTAAGGAAATAGCACAATGTACATCTTTAGAGGAATTGTCAATAGTGAATCAAGCTGAAATCTCATATATTGATGTTTCTAGACTATCAAATTTAAGAGTTTTAGAAATACATCATAATGAAAATCTTGATGAAATTATAGGATTAGAGGAAATAAATGGATTATGGGAAATCGATATATTTGGAAATAATAGATTAGGAAAAATAGAAAATTTAGATAGAATAATTTTATCAAATGAAGAATTAGCAGATTTACAGCTAGATGTATTAAGCTTTCCAGATGCAATTGGTTTAAATAGAAGTACAATGGAATATAATGATGATGCTTTAGAAGCGATTAAAGACTTAGATGCAAAATGGAAAGAATCTATGCATGGTAAAACGCAAATTGTAATAAATAATGCGCAAATGATTTTACTACATAATAAAGCGTGTCAAATATTAGATGAAAACATTCCGATGGGAGCAGAAACTAAAGATATTATTGTCGGAATTGAAAGGTATATGGCAAAAAATGTTACATATGATTATGTTGGAATGAATAATGGACATACTTCAGGAACTAAAATGCAAGATGGTACATATCTTATGTCAGGTCCTAAAAAAGGATGTAATGGTGCATTTAATGCATTAATCTTAAATAAATGTGTGTGCGAAGGCTATACAAGAGGTATGCAATATTTATTAAAACTTAGAGGAATACAAACACATAATGTAGATTGTTATGCAGGCAAAGATGAAACACATATGGCAGACGAAAGTATGAAAGAAGATTTATATACGACATATACTATTCCTGAAGATGGATATCATAGTATAATTTGTATAGATGACTATGATGCGTTATATTGTGACCCTTGCTGGGATGCGTGTCAATATCAAGCAAAATATGGCAATAAAGATTTACCTTATTGCTTAAAAACAAAAGCAGAAATTTCAGAAACACATACTTTATCATTTGATGAAAGAGTTGTATCCAATAATCATTTAAGTAAATCTCGAAATTTGATTGCGGACTCAATAAAAAGAAATGATTTGTTTATAAAGACAAGAATGGATAGAATAAAAAATATGCAACAGAGTTTAAAAAGATATAGAGGTCAAATATTAGATAAGAAAATTGGAGATAGATTATGAGTAATTTGAAAAAGGCTTTTTCGGAAGTAGATATGATTTTAGATTTAATCGATTCAGAAATGAAAAATAAAGTGTCAGCAAATTTTATAAAATTTATAAAAGAGGAAAAAGATAACAATTATAAACCAAATATTAATCCAGAGCTTCCTTTAGAAGAACAAAATATTTTGCCAGAAACAATCGATATTTTAGCCTTATTAAAGTTAAATTATTGGTGTAATGAGGAAGAGAAGAAAGAACTTTTAAAAGTTCTTAATAAAAATGAACAACAGTTTCAAAAAGAAGCAAAAGAAAAATACGATATAGATAAATTATTTAAAACAAATAAAACTAAAGAAATAATTAATTTGCCAGAAAAAGTAGAAAGTGAAAACTTTATAAAAAAACTTATAAAGTTTATTAAAAATATAATATGGAAAAGAAGATGATATTTATTAGAATATCATCTGTTTTTTATGTACTGTAAGTAACCAAATATCATCAATATACATATGTATAATGTATGGAGGTGTATATATGGTTACTTTTACTAAAATGCATGGACTAGGTAATGATTACATATGTATAAATAGCTTGGAGAATATATTAGCAGAAAATAAATTGCCACAAATAGCTAGATATATGTGTAACAGAAACTTTGGCATTGGAGCAGATGGACTTATTTTAGTACAAGAAAGTAGTGTAGCAGATATAAAGATGAGAATTTTTAACAAAGATGGATCAGAAGCTGAAATGTGCGGGAATGGAATAAGATGTTTTGCTAAATATATTTATGATAACAAAATAATAGATAAACAGAGTATAAGCATAGAAACTAAAGCAGGAGTAAAGGGTGTAAGATTAAAAGTACTAAATGGTGAAGTTTACGAAATCGAAGTAGATATGGGAAGACCAATTTTTGATGACATAAAAAATATAAGCGTTCAAAATAATTATAGGATTCCAATATCAGTTAATATTAAGGTGGATGACACTAGATTTATAGGAAACTATGTTTCTATGGGAAACCCACATTTAGTTATTTTTGTAAATAATGTAGAAAATATTGATATAGAAAAATACGGACCTGCAATTGAAAATATGAAATGTTTTCCAAATAAAATAAATGTAGAATTTGTTCAAGCTTTGGGTAGAAATACATTAAAGATTAGAACATGGGAAAGAGGAGTCGGAGAAACCTATGCGTGTGGAACAGGTTCGTGTGCTTCATTTTGCATAGCATATTATAAAGGAATATGTTCAAGTTATGTTAAAGCTATATTAAGAGGAGGAGAATTAAACTTAAATTATAATAAACAAAATGGTCATATTATTATGAGTGGTATTGCAACAAAAGTATATGATGGAAATATAAACATATAGCTATACAAAATTAGTAAAATATGATAAAACTAATGGGATATCAAAATAGGAGAAATAAAATGAATGTAGAAAAATATTTACAAGGATTTTTTCCTGGAACTAAAGGACCAACATTAGATGCAATGAAATACTTTATGGAAAAATTAGGTCATCCGGAAGAAAAGCTAAAATTTATACATATAGCTGGAACAAATGGAAAAGGTAGTTGTACAGAAATGTTGACAAATATCTTTTTAAAAAGCAGATATAAAGTCGGAAAATTTATATCACCACATTTAATAAAATATAATGAAAGAATAAGTGTTAATAACATAAATATTACTGACAAAGAGATGGAAGAAATTATAACTAAATTAGATCCATTAGTTAAAGAATATAATGAGGCTCATGATAGAAATGTTACTTTATTCGAGTTAGAAACAACAATGGCTATAGTATATTTTGAAAGTCAAAAATGTGATGTAGTTGTTATGGAAGTTGGAATGGGTGGTTTATATGATTGTACAAATATAATTTATCCTGAAATTTCTATTATTAATTCCATAGGATATGACCATATGAATGTTTTAGGAAATTCGCTAGAAGAAATCGCTTTTCAAAAAGCAGGAATAATAAAGAAAAATTCAGCTACAATTTATATAAGCCAAAGTGAAAGTGTTGATAAAGTTATCATAGATAAATGTACAAAAGAAAATAACGAATTGCATTTGATAAATAAAAAAGAGATACAAAATTATTCATATAATAAGGATTTTCAAATTTTTGATTATAAGCAATATAAAAATATAAAGATAAAACTTAAAGGAGAATCTCAAATATATAATGCAAGTATTTGTTTAGAAGCAGTAGATATTCTGAAAAACAGATATAACTTGCCAGAAGAAAAGGTAAGAGAAGCATTAGAAACAGTAATACACAAAGGGAGATTTGAAACACTACATGAAAATCCTACAGTTATATATGACGGAGGACATAATGAACTTGCAATAAAGAATTTTATAAATGCAGTTAATATGTATTATAAAGATACTAAAAAAGTATTTATTATTTCTTTACTAAAATCTAAAGATTATAAAACTGTATTAAAACTATTAGTAAAAAATGATGACAATATTTATATATTTACTAATGGCAATAGTAAAGAAAGATACTGGGATAACAAAGTTTTAAGCAAAGAAGCTATAAGGTTAAATGGAAAAAATGTAAGTGGCATAGATTTAAATGAGTCTATAAAAAAGAGTTTACATGAGTATAAAGATTACACAATTTTCATCGTAGGAAGTTTTTATATTTATGGTGATGTAATTAAGTATATAAATGAAGAATAATTCAAAAGCTGCACTAAAAGTGCAGCTTAAATTTTTCTTATTCTACAGGTTTCCATTTACCAGAAGCAATCATTTCTTCTATAGCGTCATGAATAACAACTCTTTCGTCATATGGGTATTTGACATGCATATATTCAATATATAAATCGCTTCCAAGTCCAGGTAGTACGATGATGTCATCTGGAGTTGCGATTGATAAAGCATATTTTATAGCTTCAGTTCTATTTAAAATACGTACATATTCACCACCAGATTTTTTAAGTCCAACTTCTATATCATCTAGAATTTTATTAGGATCTTCTGTACGAATTTGGTCAGAAGTAAGTATTGTTAAATCTGCGAGTTTTCCTGAAATTTCTCCCATTATAGGACGTTTTTTAGAATCTCTGTCTCCACCAACACCCCAAGTACAAATAACTCTACCTTTAGTGTAAGGTTTAACAGTTTCCAAAATAGATTGTAGGCTAGATGGGGTATGAGCGTAGTCTATTAATATTTTTAGACCTAATTTATTAGGAACAACTTCACTTCTACCAAATACTTTAATATCTTTTAAAGCCTCTTGAATATCTCTAATATGAGCTCCAAAATGTGTTGCAATACCGATAGCGCCTAAACAGTTATATACCATATATTTCCCTGGTATAGAAACTCTTACAGGGAATTCTTTATTATTCATACAAAGTGTAAAATCAACGCCAGTATTACTTAAATTTAAATCCTTTGCCATTACATCAGCTTTAGTATCCATTGCAAAACTTCTTAATTCTTTATCTGGTAAAAGATTTGGAATTCTAGCTGTATATTCATTATCTAGATTAAATACTACAAATGGAGCCATTTTAGCTAAAGAAAGCTTAGCTTCGAAATAGTCTTCCATATCTTTGTGCTCTTTTGGACTTATATGATCCTCGGAAAGATTTGTGAATAGAACTGCATCAAATTCACAACCAACAACTCTGTCTAATTTCATTGCTTGTGAAGATACTTCTAAAACAACTATGTCAACGTTTTCTTTAACCATCATAGCTAAAGTCTTTTGAATTTTATAGCTTTCTGCAGTTGTTCTGTCACAATCTTCTATTTTTTCATCATTAATATATATAGCAATACTTCCAATTAAACCAACTTTAAGCCCATGTTTTTGAAGGATAGATTTAATCATATACGTAGATGTAGTTTTTCCTTTTGTTCCAGTAACACCTATAAGTTTTAATTTCTTTGATGGATTATCATATAAATTACAACTAGCTACTGCAAGTGTATGACGAATATTAGGAACTTTAATTACTGCTACACTTTCTGGTACTTCATAATCTGTAATATTGCATGTTTCGTCAATAACGATAGCAGAGGCACCATTTTGAACAGCACTAGCTATAAATTTAGTTCCGTCTAAATCATATCCTTTTATTGCAAAAAACATATCATTTTTTTCTATAACTCTTGAATCTGAAGAAATATTATTAATTTCTGTATCTAAGTTACCAACAGATTCAATTATGTTTACATTATTAAAAATATCTTTAATCTTCATTTGTTTCACCTCTTGCAGCATTATATACTCTTTTATTTTTTTTGTACATACTATTGACAATAAAACATATAAATAATATAAAATAATAAGAGAAATTTCTAACTAGAAATTCTGTAATTAAAGACTCTTAGGAGGCAAAAAATGATTAAAATCAACGAAAATTTTTTAAAAATGCAAGATAGCTATTTATTTTCTACGATAGCTAAGAAAGTGGCAAAATATCAGGAGGAACATCCAGATAAAAAAATTATTAAATTAGGAATAGGAGATGTAACAAAACCTTTGGTTCCTAAAGTATTGGAACAAATGAAAAAAGCAGTAGAAGAAGAAGGAGCAAGTAATACTTTTAGAGGTTATGGTCCAGAACAAGGATATGATTTTTTAAGAAATGCAATAGTAAAATATGATTATGAAAAAAGAGGAGTAAAAATAGAACCAGATGAAGTTTTTGTATCAGATGGTGCTAAATGTGATTGTGGTAATATTGTAGATTTATTTGATGTAGATAATAAAGTTGCAATAACAGATCCAGTATATCCAGTATATTTAGATACAAATATAATGTCTGGAAGAACAGGTAAATACAACGAAGAAACAGGAAAATATGAAGGAATTATTTACATACCATGTACAGCAGAAAATAATTTTACACCAGAACTTCCAAAAGAAGTTCCAGATATGATATATCTATGTTTCCCAAACAATCCAACAGGAACAGTTATATCAAAAGAAGAATTAGCTAAATGGGTGAAATATGCTAAAGAAAATAATTCTATTATTTTATATGATGCTGCATACGAAGCTTTTATAACAGAAGATGATATTCCACATACTATTTATGAAATTGATGGAGCAAAAGAAGTAGCAATAGAATTTAAAAGCTTTTCAAAAACAGCTGGTTTTACAGGAATAAGATGTGCATATACAATCGTTCCAAAAGAATTAAAAGTAAAAGCAAGTAATGGAGAAGAAGTTAGCTTAAATAAAATGTGGAACAGAAGACAATGTACAAAATTTAATGGAGTATCATATGTAACACAAAGAGGAGCAGAAGCCATTTATTCAGAAGAAGGACAAAAAGAAATAAGAGAAAATATTAAATATTATTTAGAAAATGCGAAGATAATAAGAGAAGGATTAGATGAAGTTGGTATAGAATATTATGGGGGAATTAATTCACCATATATATGGCTTAAAGTACCAAATAACATGAAATCTTGGGATTTCTTTGATTTATTATTAGAAAAAGCAAATGTTGTAGGAACACCAGGTGTTGGTTTTGGACCAAGCGGAGAAGGGTATTTTAGATTAACAGCATTTGGCGAAAGAAAAAATACAGAAGAAGCAATGAAGAGAATTAAAGAAACATTGCAATTCTAGTATAAGCTAGGAGGCAATTATTAAAATATGAATATTAATGAAGAATTAAAAAATATTCTAGAGTGGGTAATATGTATTATTATAGCAGTAGTTTTAGGTCTATGGATACGATATTACATAATGACGCCAACTCAAGTTCAATCTGTTTCTATGAAGCCAACATTAATAGAAGGTCAAAGATTGATATTAAATAGAACAATACGTTTAACGCATAAACTACCAGAAAGAGGAGATATCATAACTTTTGAGGCACCAACAGAAGATTATTTAACAGAGGCAGAGTTTAAAGAATCTCCAACTGCAAGATATGAAGAACCAGAAAACAAATTTGTTCATAATGTATTAGAAATAGGAAAAGTAAGTTATATTAAAAGAGTAATTGCCTTACCAGGTGAACATGTTAAGATTCAAAATGGAAAAGTATATGTTAATGGGGAAGAATTAGAAGAGGATTATCTATCTTCTAGTGTAAAAACAGAAGCTGAAGGTGGTTTGTTAGTAGATTTTACAGTGCCAGAAGGAACTGTGTTTGCAATGGGAGATAACAGAGCGGAAAGTCATGATTGTAGAGCATTTGGTTGTATTCCACAAGATAAGATAGAAAGTATAGTTCTTTTCAGATTCTGGCCATTTGATAAATTTGGAAAAGTTGAATAAAAAAGATAAGGATAAGGGGATGTTCCTATCAGGGATATGGGGACGGTCCTAAAATCCCGATTGTAGAAAAAAAGCCAACTGCTTAAGCAGTTGGCTTTTGAAAGGAGTATGTCATCATGAATAATGACATAAATAGTTTATCACACATATCTAAAATACCATCAAAATAAATATTTGTAAATATTTATTTATTATTTTCAACATTTTTACCAAATCTTTTAATCTTTTGAGTAGTAGTTTTTTCAAATTCTTCATCTTTAATAATAAAAGATTTAATATGTTTATAATTTGGTAATTTTTTATTAACGCTAGCAACGATATCTTTAATAACAGCGAAGATTTCTTCTTTTTGAGGAAGAGAAACCTTTAAATATTCTTTTATAGCATCAATATTTGGGAAAATTTGAGCATTAACATATACTTCTTCATCTTTATCATCAGGAAGGCCAGTTACTAAAGATTCAGAAATTAATGGGTTTTCATTTAGATAATGTTCAATTTCTTCAGGATAAATATTTTTTCCATTTTGAGTAACTATTACAGTTTTTAATCTTCCGGTAATATATAGCCAGCCATCATCATCAACTCTACCTAAGTCGCCAGTATGGAACCAGCCATCTTTTAATACTTTGGCTGTTCCAGCCTCATCTTCATAATAACCAAGCATTACATTAGGACCTTTTACAAGTATTTCTCCAACACCAGAACTATCTGGTTTATCAATTTTATATGAAACGTTTGGAATAGGTAATCCTACAGCATCTGGATTAATATAAAAATCATTATTTCCAGCAACTAAAGGTGAACATTCTGTAAGTCCATAACCTTGTATAGACTTAATATCTAAATTTTTAAATGAAGTTATAACATCTGGACTTAAAGGAGCTGCACCAACTATAAATGCTCTTAATCTACCACCAAGGGAATTTTTAACTTTGGTTTTAACTATCTTTTTAATAATTAAAGGTAAGTTGGCAATTACGTCGCCTTCCATATTAGCATATTTTTCAGGCAAAGATTTTCTAACCGTAGCTTCTATTTTTTTATACATCTTTTCTAAAAGTAAAGGAACGCATAAAATAACTGTTGGCTTAAATTCTAGAATATTATTTGTAATATGACGAAGTCCTTCACAATAACTAATACAACCACCACTATAAATTACAAGTAGAAATCCTAAAGTACATTCATAAGTATGGTGTAAAGGTAAGATTGAAAGAACTTGATCACTTCTTTTTACTTTTACAATACCAAAAGTTGACATTATATTAGATACAATATTTTTATGTGATAAACAAACTCCTTTGGCATTTCCAGTAGTTCCAGATGTGAAAATAAGAATCTTCATTGCATCAGGGTCGATTTTTATATTATCGAAATCTTTGTTGCCTTCTTCTAATTGATTATAACCTGCATCCAAAAGCAAAGAATAAGACATATAAGTATTTGTATCTTTTTCAGAATTAAAATTGATAAACAAAGTGTTTTTATTAGTTATTTCAGCCTTTTTTGAAATTAATTCAGTAATATATTTATCATCACCAAGTATTGCCTTAGAAGAAGATACATTTAAGAAATTTATTATCTCTTCTGATTTTAATTCTTTATCAATTGGAACAACGATTCCAATAATTGTAGCAGCTAAATATGATACTGCCCAATTATAACTGTTTTTACCAGTAACAGCTATATATTCATCTTTTAATCCAAGATTAATTAAAGATGTTCCTAAAGCCATAACATCTTGCTTAAACTTTTCATATGTCACTTTATAAATATTTCCAATTTTATCTTTTAATTTAAAAGCAGCTCTTCTTGTGTATCTAGTAGCAGACTTATATAACAAATCTTTTAAATCTGTTACTTCTAAAGCTTTATGATATTTTTTCTTTAATTTTTCTGCTAAACTCTTTTTTTCCATAAATATAATTTCATTCCTTCCTTGCCTTTTGTAGAAGGCACAAATTAAAAAATTTATATATGTAATGATATTACAATTGAACAAAATAAGCAAGATATAACAACCACTTAGTCAGTTACAAAAAAATACATTATTTTACCTTTTTCTACATTTTGAAAATTTTTATTAATAATAAAATTAAGAAAATATTAAAAAATTATACAAATTCATAAAATTATATGATAGAATAAGCTTGCTAAAATAATTGCCAAAAGAAATAGGCATGTCAATTAAATAAGCAAGGAGAGTGTATAAAGTTGGAAAGTAATAAACCCTACAAAAGAGTACTACTAAAGTTAAGCGGAGAAGTACTTGCAGGTGAAAAGAAAACAGGAATAGATGCAAAAGTAGTAGGAAATTTATGTGATGCAATAAAAGAAGTTTCCGATTTAGGAATACAAGTAGCAGTTGTAGTTGGTGGAGGAAACTTCTGGAGAGGAAGATATGGTCACGAAATGGAAAGAACTACAGCAGATTATATGGGAATGTTAGCTACTGCAATGAACGGTTTAGCACTTCAAGATGCGTTAGAAGCAAGAGGTGTATATACAAGAGTTCAAACAGCAATAGAAATGAGAGAAATTGCAGAACCATATATAAAAAGAAAAGCAATTAAACATTTAGAAAGAGGAAGAATTGTAATATTTGCTTGTGGTACAGGTAATCCATATTTTACAACAGATACAGCAGCAGCTTTAAGAGCAGCAGAAATAGATGCAGATGTAATATTATTAGGAAAATCAATAGATGCTGTGTATTCTGCAGATCCAGAAATAGATAAAAATGCGGTAAAATATGATGAAATTACATATTTAGATATTTTAAATAAAGATTTAAAAGTAATGGACTCTACAGCAACATCTTTATGTAGGGATAATAATATACCTTTAGTAGTTTTTGGAATAGATGATCCAAACAATATTGTAAAAGCTGCCAAAGGAGAGAAAATAGGAACAATAGTAAAATAATAAATAAGATTAAAAATTAAACTTTTAAGACGGTATTTAAAGGAAAGTCAACATAAACTTTGAACTTTAAGCTCCGTCCCTAAAGTTCAAAGTTCAAAATAAAAAAGGAGAGATTAAGATGGATTATAGTAAAATAGAAGAAAAAATGGGTAAAACAATAAGTGTGTATAAGGAAAATTTAGCAGAAATAAGAGCTGGAAGAGCAAACCCGGCAGTTTTAAATAAGATAAAAATAGATTATTATGGTACACCAACACCGATAAATCAAATAGCAGGAATTTCTGTACCAGAAGCAAGATTGATTGTAATTCAACCATGGGATGCTAGTGCATTAAAAGAAATAGAAAAAGCAATATTAACATCAGATTTAGGAATAAATCCAAATAATGATGGAAAGTTAATAAGATTAAACTTCCCAGAATTAAACGAAGAAAGAAGAAAAGAATTAGTAAAAGAAGTTAAAAAAATGGGAGAAGATGCAAAAGTTGCTATACGTTCTATAAGAAGAGATGGAATAGATGAATTTAAAGCAATGCAAAAAAATTCTGAAATAACAGAAGATGAGTTAAAAATGGCAGAAGATAATATTCAAAAAATAACAGATAAAAACATAGATGAAATAGATAAATTAACAGATGGAAAAGAAAAAGAAATTATGACAGTTTAAAAGGAGTTTTATATGAATTTTGAAAGAGAAAATTTTCCAAAGCATATTGCAATAATAATGGATGGAAATAGGAGATGGGCAAAACAAAGAGGTCTTCCTGCAAAATTAGGACATAAAGAAGGAGCAAAAACATTAGAAAAAATAGTTAGATATGCTAACAAAATAGGATTAGGGTATATTACTGTTTATGCTTTTTCAACAGAAAATTGGAAAAGAACAGAAGAGGAAGTAAGTGCGCTTATGCTACTTCTTCAAAATTATCTAGACGACTATAGTAAAAGGGCAGATACAGAAAATATAAAGGTAAAAGTATTAGGGGATATATCAGTTCTTTCAGAAGGAATGCAAAAAAGCATAAGAAAATGTGAAGAAAGAACAAAAGATAATACAGGAGTAACATTTAATATTGCATTAAACTATGGTGGCAGAAATGAAATTGTAACAGCAGTTAAGAAAATTGCGAAGCAAGTAAAAAATGGTGAATTAGATGTAGCTAATATTTCAGAAGAAACTATTTCGGATAATTTATATACAAAAGGGGAACCAGACCCAGATCTAGTTATTAGAACAAGTGGAGAATTGCGCACAAGCAATTTCTTGCCTTGGCAAATCGTGTATTCAGAATTTCTATTTCTAGATAAATTATGGCCAGATTTTACAGAAGAAGACATTGATAATGCAATTTTAGAGTTTCAAAAGAGAAATAGAAAATTTGGAGGAAAATAATGAGTATAAAAAGAGTAATTTCAGGATTAATTGGTTTTCCTATAGTAGCATTAGTACTTATTTTTGGAAATCAAATTGTAATAGATATTGCATTTGCAATAATTGCAGCTATGAGTTTCCATGAGTATTCACATGCTTTTAAAGTTAGCGATAAAGCGAAGCCATTAACATGGCTTGGCTATTTAGCATGTGTAACGATAGCATTAATACATGTTTTTCCAAGAGAATATTTAATGCTAATAATAGGAGCAGTTGTTCCAATAGCTATATTATTATGCTTTGCACAAATTCTAATAACTAAGATGAAAACAACGATAATAGATGCAGCAGTAACACTATTTGGAATATGTTATATAGTAATATTCTTAATGTTTATGCCAATTATTAGAGCTGCAGAAAACGGAGTATTTTTAATTTGGTATGTAATGTTTGCATCATGGGGAACAGACATTTTTGCATATGTTTGTGGTAAATTAATAGGAAAACATAAATTTAGTAAGATTAGTCCTAATAAAACAATAGAAGGTTGTGTTGGAGGAACAGTTGGAGCTGTAATAATGATATTAATATATACAATAATAATTAATAATTTATGTGGAATGAATATTAATTATATATTAGTAGCTACTATAGGGATAATCCTAAGCTTATTAAGTCAAATGGGAGATTTTGCAGCATCATCAATTAAAAGATTTACAGGCATAAAAGATTATAGTAATTTAATACCTGGACACGGAGGAATGTTAGATAGAATAGATAGTATAATATTTATAGCTCCATTTGCATATTTTTTATTAGTATTAATTTAAACTAGGAGGTTTCTTTTTGATAAGTTTTTTAATAAATGCTATAAAAATAATTTTCTTATTGGGATTTTTAATATTAATTCATGAAGCTGGTCATTTCTGTATAGCAAAATTATTTAAAGTAAAAGTACATGAATTTGCAATAGGATTTGGACCCAAGGTTTGGACAAAACAAGGGAAAGAAACAAAATATGAATTAAGATTAATCCCATTAGGAGGATTTGTAAGATTAGAAGGAGAAGATACTAAATCAGAAGATGAACGTGCTTTTAATAATGCTAGTATACCAAAAAGAATGGCTATTGTTGCAGCAGGTGCAACAGTAAATATTGTTTTTGGTATATTAGTATATTTTATAATAATGGCATCAGTTGGTAATAATGTATCTACAGTTGTAGACTCAACAATGCCAGACTTTGCAGCAGAACAAGCAGGTATATATGCAGGCGATAAAATAGATAAAATTAATGGCAAAAAAATAAAAACAAAAACAGATATAGATAACATTCTTCAAAATTCAAATGGTGAAGAATTGGCAATACAAATAGAAAGAAATAATGAAGAAAAGGAAATTAGGTTAACTCCGACAGAAAAGCAAACTAAAAGTACAGGTATATATGTAGCAAGTAGCAATAGTGGCGAAAATGCAACACAAGTAGTGCAAATAGATGAGGAAAGTGCAGCAGCAAAGGCAGGAATCGAAACAAACGATGTAATCACAAAATTTAACGGTGTTGATGTAAGAGAAAGTGCAGATAAATTAATAGAAGCAATACAAAATTGTGAAAGCAATACAGCAGAAGTGGAAATTGAGAGGAATGGAGAAAAAATTATCCTAAACTTAGAATTGGATTTGATTCCAACATATTATCTAGGAATAAACTTTAAAATGGCAGAAAATAATTTTGCGAATAATATTTATTATGCTTTTTTTAAGACTGGTGATTTTTTAGGTTCAATAGTAGAAAACTTAAAAATGCTGTTTACTGGTAAAGTTGGAATAGACCAAATGATGGGACCTGTAGGAATATCTAGTGTAGTATCACAAACAACAGGATTTGTAGATTTTATATACATGCTTGCAATAATTTCTATTTCACTAGGAGTAACAAACTTATTACCAATACCAGCATTAGATGGTGGAAAATTGTTAATATTATTAATAGAGGCAATTAGAAGAAAGCCAATGAAAGAAGAATTAGAAATAGGAATTCAACTGGCAGGCTTTATAATTTTAATATCATTATCAATATTTATATCATATAAAGATATTTTAAGAATTTTTTAAAAAGAGGTACGAAAATGGATAAAAAAGAAGAAGTAAAATTAACAGTAAAACCAAAATATAATGTAGTATTTAGTTTTTTATACAATCATGTAACAACATTACTAATTATAATTCTAATTTTAGTAGTATTAATTTCTGAAAAACAATTAATAGAATATGGTATAGCAATATTAGTTATATATGTTATATATCTAATAATAAATGCTATTTATAATAAGGTAAAATATAGAAATAGTTTCTATAAATTTTATAGTGATAAATTAGTATATAACAATAAAATTAAAGATGATAATGAGAAAGAAGTAAAATATACAGATATGACACAAATTAAATATGGGCAAACATTTTTACAAATAGTTTTTAAAATAGGAACGATAATGATATATACAAATAGCAAGAAAATAACACAAAGGATAATTTTCATAAATGGTGTAAAAGACGTAAAATTAGTTTATGAAAAAATATTAAAAGTAATCGGAGAAAAAACGACTGATAACAAATAGGAGATGCTAAATTGAAAAACTTAAAGAAAATAAAGGAAATATTTAGTGACTATAAAAATAATTCCCAAATGCAAGAGTGTTATATAAGTAAGATAGGAATAAACAAAAAAACTAATAAATTAACTATCATTTTAAACACAGATAAATTCGTTCAAATAAAAGATATGTGGGATTTTGAGAAATATCTAATGGAAAGATTTCAAATAAAAGATATAGAAATGATATTTAATTACGAAGATGGAACCAAGATTCCTGAAGTAAAAGATGAATGGAAGAATATAATATGCTATATGGCACATAAACACCCTCTAATGAAGCCTATTTTACTTATGAAAAGTACAATAGAGATAGAAAATAACAATATAAATGTAAAGATGCATATAAAAGGTGCAGATTTTTTACGAACCAGAAAGACAGACAAGCAAGTAGAAATAACGATAAAGAATTTATTAGGAAAAGAATATAAAATTAATTTAGAAGAACAGATAAGCAAAGAAGAATTAACAAGACAAGAGGAAAATAATAGGCTATTAGAAGAACAATTGATAAGAAATAGAATAGAAGAAATGAAAAGACATGAGGAAGAAAAAGCAAATGCTAAAATTCAAGAGCCACCAGATTATTATGTACCATTACCTTCTGATAGTGATATTCCTCCAGAGGAATTAGGCGAAATGGTGCCACCTCAAGTTTTAGAAAATAATAATATAGATTATATTATCGGAAAACCATCTAAAGCAAAAGAAAATCATGTAAAGATAAAAGACATTAATGCAAATTCTGGAAAAGTAACAATAGAAGGAAGAATTGTAGAATTAGATTCTAGAGATACAAAATCTGGAAAGAAAATAATAATAATGGATGTATATGATGGCACTGGCATAATGACTTGTAAATCATTTACAACTATGGAAGAAGCAGAAGAAATTTTAGAAAAAATAGAGAAAGTGAAAGCTATAAAAATTATAGGAAAAGCAGGTTTAGATACATATGCTGGAGATGTTAATATAATTGCAAATTCAGTAATAGAAACAGATGCAGAAGTACCAGAACTTCCAGAAGAGGATAATAGTTCACCTTTAATTTTAGGAAATTCATTAACGATAAATGAACCATTAGTAAAAATAAAAGATTTAGGTGTTGATGATAAAAAGGTTTCATTAGAAGGAGAAGTTATAAATTCTGAAGATAGAGAATTAAAATCTGGAAGAGTATTGTATAGTTTTGATTTATATGATGGAACTAGTACATTAACATGTAAAGCATTTTTAGATAAGAAAAATGCTAAAAAAGTTATGGGAAGAGTAAAAAATGCTAAAGCGATAAAAATAGCAGGAACTGCACAAATGGATTCGTTTTCACATGAGCAGACTGTTATGGCATATACTATTTTAGAAATAGAACCACCTAAAAAAGAAATAAGAATGGATAACGCAGAAGAAAAAAGAGTAGAGCTTCATATGCATACAAAAATGAGTCAAATGGATGGAATGACATCTGCTACAGATTTAATAAAAAGAGCCATGAAATGGGGAATGAAATCTATCGCAATAACAGATCATGGTGTTGTACAAGCATTTCCGGAAGCACATAAATTATTAGGATTTGATAATCATGATATAAAAATAATTTATGGTGTTGAAGCATATTTAGCACCTGATAAAGTTTCACCAGTGTCTTTTTCTAAAGGACAAAGTATAGATACAACTTATTGTGTATTAGACTTAGAAACAACCGGTTTTTCATTTAGAACAGAAAAAATTACAGAAGTCGGAATAATGAAAGTAAAAAATGGAGAGGTAATAGATGAATTTTCTTGTTTTGTAAATCCAGAAAAGCCAATACCTCAAAGAGTTGTAGAGGTTACAAATATTACAGACGATATGGTAAAAGATGCAGAAACGATAGATAAAGTTATGCCTAAAATACTAGAATTTGTAGGAGATTCTGTATTAGTTGCACATAATGCGGATTTTGACATAGGATTTTTAAAATATAATGCAAATGAATTAGGATTAAGTTTAGATAATACATATTTAGATACATTAAGACTTGCAAAAGACTTGTTTCCAGATTATAAAAAATATAAGTTAGGTAAGATTGCAGAAAACTTAGGAATAAAGGTAGAAGTTGCACATAGAGCGCTAGATGATGTTGATACAACTGTAAAAGTATTAAATGTAATGCTTAATATGTTAAAAGAAAAAGGTGTAGAAACTTTAGATGATATCACTAAAAAGATTGCTGGAGAGGCGGATTTTAAGAAATTACCAACATATCATGCGATAATTTTAGCAACAAATTATGTAGGTCTTAAGAATTTATATAAATTAGTTTCTACTTCCCACCTAGATTATTTTTATAAAAAACCAAGAATATTAAAATCAATATATAAAAAATATTCTGAAGGTTTAATACTAGGAAGTGCCTGTGAAGCAGGTGAGTTATACCAAGCAATAGAAATGGGAAAAACTGATGAAGAAATAGAAGATATTGCAAAAGACTACGATTATTTAGAAATTCAACCATTAGGAAATAATGATTTCTTAATAAGAAATGGAACTGTAGCAGATAAAGAAGGATTAAGAAATATTAACAGAAAAATTGTTGAAATTGGTGAAAGATTAAATAAATTAGTAGTTGCAACATGTGATGTTCATTTTATGGATCCATCTGACGAAATATATAGAAGAATGTTACAAGCCGGTCAAGGATATGATGATGCAGACCAGCAAGCACCACTATATTTAAGAACAACAGAAGAAATGCTTGAAGAGTTTTCATACCTTGGAAAAGAAAAGGCATACGAAGTAGTTGTAACAAATACAAATAAAGTTTCTGATATGTGTGATTGGATTAGCCCAATATCGCCAGAAAAATGTCCACCACATATACCTGGTTGTGAAACTACTATAAAAGAAATAGCATATTCAAAAGCACATGAATTATATGGAGATCCTCTACCAGATTTGGTTAAAGAGAGATTAGACAAAGAACTAAATTCTATAATAACAAATGGATTCTCAGTTATGTATATAATTGCACAAAAGCTAGTTTGGAAGTCAAACGAAGATGGTTATATAGTTGGATCAAGAGGTTCTGTTGGTTCGTCATTTGTTGCTAATATGACAGGTATAACAGAAGTTAACTCGCTTCCAGCACATTATAGATGTCCAAATTGTAAATATTCAGATTTTACCGATTACGGATATGAAAATGGATTTGACCTTCCAGATAAAGATTGTCCAAAATGTGGAACAAAGCTTGTTAAAGACGGAATGGATATACCTTTTGAGACATTCTTAGGTTTTAATGGAGATAAAGAGCCTGATATAGACTTAAACTTCTCTGGAGAATATCAAGCAAAAGCACATAGATATACAGAAGTTATATTTGGAAAGGGAACAACTTTTAAAGCAGGAACAGTAGGTACAGTTGCTGATAAAACAGCATTTGGATATGTAAAAAAATATTATGAAGAAAGAAATATACCAGTTACAAATGCAGAAGTTGCAAGAATCTCACAAGGATGTACAGGTATAAAAAGAACAACTGGACAGCATCCAGGTGGAATTATAGTTGTTCCAAAAGGTAGAGAAATATATGAGTTTACACCAGTACAACATCCAGCTGATGATCCAAATTCTGATATTATAACAACACATTTTGATTATCACTCAATAGACCAGAACTTGTTAAAACTAGATATACTAGGACATGATGATCCTACAATGATAAGAATGTTATTTGATATCACAGGAATAGATCCAACAAAAGTACCATTAGATGATAAAGAAACGATGTCAATTTTTAGTTCAACAGATGCTTTAGGAGTAACTCCAGAGCAAATACATTCACAGGTAGGAAGCTATGGAATTCCAGAGTTTGGTACAAAATTCGTAAGACGGAATGTTAGTTGATACTAAACCAAAAAGATTTGATGAATTAATTCGTATATCTGGACTATCACATGGTACAGACGTATGGCTTGGAAATGCACAAACATTAATAGATGAAGGAACAGTTACATTGTCACAAGCTATATGTTGTCGTGATGATATAATGATATATTTAATCAAAAAGGGATTACCACCAAATGATTCATTTAAGATAATGGAATCTGTTCGTAAAGGAAAGGTAGCAAAAGGAAAAGAACCTAAATGGGAGCAATATAAAGAACTAATGAAAGAACATGATGTACCAGAGTGGTATATAAAATCTTGTGAAAAAATAAAATATATGTTCCCTAAAGCCCATGCAGCAGCATATGTTACAAATGCATTTAGAATAGCATGGTTTAAAGTTCATGAGCCAAAGGCATATTATACAGCATATTTTACGATAAGAGCAGATGAATTTGATAGTGATATAATGTGTCATGGCAAAGAAAAAGTGCTAAATAAAATGAAAGAAATAGATCTAGCAGGAAATAGTGCAACTACTAAAGATAAAAATATGTATGCAATACTTGAACTAGTATTAGAGATGTATGAAAGAGGTATTAATTTCTTACCAATGGATTTATACAAATCTCATAGTACAAAGTTTATAGCAGAAGAGGATGGAATAAGACCACCATTAAATAGTATTCCAGGTCTTGGAACAGTCGCAGCAGAAAGTATTGTTAAAGCAAGAGAAGAAGAACCATTTATGTGTATAGATGATATAAGAATGAGAGCAAAAGCGGGAAGTTCAGTAATAGAGTTATTAAGAAATGCAGGATGTTTAAAAGGAATGACTGAAAGTAACCAAATGAGTTTATTTGCTTAAATTTTGAACTTTAGGGACGGAGCTTAAAGTTCAAATACTTAACATAAGATTATAAACTATCGTAAATAAATCAAGATATAGGAGAGAATGATGTTAGACTATAAATTATTATTAGAAGCAATATTTACACCAAAAAACATTATAATATACTTAATTTGTATAAATTTACTAGCTTTTGCAGCTATGTGGTGGGATAAAAGAAGGGCACAAAAAGGTGAATGGAGAATAAGTGAAGCAGGTTTATTTACATTAGTTTTACTTGGAGGCGGAATTGGTGGAATCGCTGGAATGTACATTTTTAGACATAAGACTAAAAAGCTAAAATTTACAATAGGCTTTCCTACAATTCTAATAACAGAAATTATTTTGGCAATATATTTTTGTGTTATTAAATAATAATCCTTGATTTTTTGTAAATAATATGATATAAGTATATAAATTTAATAAGTGCGATGAAAAAGAAAAAGTATTTATAAAGCTAAAAGAGAGTTAGTGGTTGGTGTAAACTAATAGCAAAAAAAATATGGGGAGCTTTGGAGCACAATTATAACGAAGAGGATAATTAAATTTATCAATTAGGGTGGAACCGCGGAATATAACTTTCGTCCCTAGCTAATATGCTAGGTACGGAAGTTTTTTAGATAGGGATTGGGGGACGGTCCTAAAATCCCTATTACAAATATAAAAAATAAAAAAACTGCTTATTACTTTCGTACTTAAGTAGTTTTATTTTTTTAGGATAGGGAAAAAAAGACCGTCCCTTAATCCCGATAGGAGGTTTTTATTATGGTAGATTCAATGGAAAAAATCGTAGCATTATGCAAATCAAGAGGATATGTATATCCAGGTTCAGAGATTTATGGAGGACTTGCAAATACATGGGATTATGGTCCTTTAGGAAACGAATTAAAAAATAATATTAAAGCTGCGTGGAGAAAGAAATTCATTCAAGAGCAACCAAATATTGTAGGATTAGATGCGGCGATATTAATGAATCCAGAAACATGGGTTGCATCAGGTCATGTTGGAGGATTCTCAGATCCATTAATTGATTGTAAAGAATGTAAAACAAGACACAGAGCAGATAAATTAATAGAAGAATGGGCTCATGACCAAGGAAAAGATATGATTGCAGATGGTATGAGTGATGAACAATTAATAAACTTTATTAATGAAAATAAGATACCTTGCCCTAATTGTGGTAAAACAAATTTTACAGATATACGTAAATTTAATTTAATGTTTAAAACATTCCAAGGTGTTACAGAAGATAAGACAGCAGAAATATATCTAAGACCAGAAACAGCACAAGGTATATTTGTAGATTTTAAAAATGTATTAAGAACATCAAGAAAGAAAATGCCAATGGGTATTGCACAAATAGGAAAAGCTTTCAGAAATGAGATAACACCAGGAAACTTTATATTTAGAACAAGGGAATTTGAACAAATGGAACTAGAATTCTTCTGTAAACCAGGAACAGATTTAGAATGGCATAAATATTGGAAAGATTATTGTGAAAACTGGTTATTAAGCCTAGGAATGAAGAAAGAAAATATACGTTTAAGAGATCATTCAAAAGAAGAATTAGTATTCTATAGCAAAGCAACAACAGATATAGAATTTGCATTCCCATTTGGATGGGGAGAATTATGGGGAATTGCAGATAGAACAGATTATGACTTGACACAACATATGAACCATTCAAACCAAGATATGTCATATTTAGATCCAGAAACAGGAGAAAAATATGTACCATATGTTATAGAACCATCACTAGGAGCAGATAGAGTATTATTAGCTTTCTTATGCAACGCATATGAAGAGGAAGAAATAGCAGAAGGAGATGTAAGAACAGTATTACATTTACATCCAGCTTTAGCCCCATATAAAGTTGCAGTTTTACCTTTATCTAAAAAATTATCTGAAAAAGCAACAG
>OGQB01000888.1_pt1 | contig 28551 bp, 40 predicted proteins | sample 1553071 | NCBI WGS metagenome assembly OGQB01 (sample SAMEA2580284, study PRJEB22360) | human gut metagenome | biome: human gut; feature: human-associated habitat; material: faeces | place: Denmark | collected 2008/2010
TGTGGATGATGCAGAATGCCATCTACTCCATCCTGTCGCCGGAGGGATTTGCAAGCATCCTGTGGAAAGACGGCAAACGCGCGCCGGAGGCCGCCGAGGTGATGAAGCTGACGGCGGGGGATTTGAAGGAACTGGGAATTGTAGAAGAGATTGTGGAAGAGCCGGGGGAGTTTACGGTGGACACAATGCCAGTGGTGTGTGAAGAATTGAGAGGCAAAATTCTGAGATTCCTGGAAAAGTATGAGAAGATGGATGGGGAAGAATTGGTAGAGGAGAGGTATCGGAGATTTCGGGATATGTGAAAAGAAGATTTTGACATATTCTGAAATGCATGATATTATGATATTGAAAAGAGTGCTACCGATAGACGGTTAGTCCATATTTATTGGTTTATGTAAAAATAGTCGCCAAAGTTTGCAGGACTGGGCGGCTATTTTTGTGATTTCGCAGTATCTTTGCCGAAGTTGTATCCAAGGCTAAAGCAGGTTAAGCCGAAACTTACAACTGCTATGAAGTCGATAATACTCATGGCTTAGCCCTCCTTTCCAAGGAATTCCCATATAAAGGGTTTCTATGTAATCGGAGAGTCACAGTCCCTCCGTAGAAGGACTAACCGCCTACCGTTATGGCAACACCCGTATATTGAGTATAACAGTTTCTTGTAGTCCATTCAACAAAAATATGATTGAAATGCAGAATAAAAATATACGGATTTTAGATATACAAAATAAATAGAGGATTTGAAGGGAGGAATAACTAATTGACGTTGGCGGAATTTATGGTAAGATAAAAGGGCAGGATACAAATACCGAGGATATTCTGCGAGTTCAGACTTAGGTCTGTGAGTTGAAAAACATTTTTGGATAGGTGTTAGACAAAAAGCATTAGAAAATATTCTAGTGCTTTTTATTTTAGTATTTATGTTATACAATAATGTAAACTTTACATTATTGTATAGGTATAAAAATATAATTATTGTTGCATATTAGTAAAAAAGGTGATATAGTGAAAGGGTAAAAAGAAGAAGTTATCAGATATTGGCAGTATCGGATAACTTCTTCAGGTAGAAAACTGATTCAATTTAGAAATAAGATCTAAAAAGAATAGTAAACTACGAACATATACTATTCTATACGTTATTTTCTAATTTGTAAAGTCTTCTATAATTTTAGAGTAAAAAATACTCTAACACACAAAGGAAGAATTACAAAATCTAAAAATCTTTGTAAATTCCCAATGTGAAAATAAAAATCAAATTGATACTAAGGCAGAAATGCGATTTAAGAGGAGAGGTGGTAAAAAGGATTTTGAATAGAATTATTTGACATGTCAAAGTAGAAAACGATGAGGTATAAACTAAATATATGATCGAACAAAAGTTTGAAAATATATTGCGCTACAGGTCGGAGTCTGCTATAATGTGGTAAAAGTGAATAAAAAATCAGAACTTGACTCCGAAAAATAAACAAAATAGACAAAAGGAGAAAGTGATGAATAATACAAACGAAAATAAAACAAGTGACATTTATCTTGCACATGTGGATTTTGAAACAGGCCGTACCCAGAGCTTTCAGGAACATACAGATAATGTAACATCATATGCAAAAAGCATTTGTCCTATGGAAGAGATTCAGAAACTTGTCGAGGCGGCCGCACTTTTTCATGATGCGGGGAAACTCTCTGATGATGTGCAGAAAGATTTTCAAGATATCTTGAAAAAGGGGGATCAGGCACACCGAAACGATTTGGATCACTCAACCGCAGGTGGACGGATGCTATGGAAAATGATGCGGCAGAAAACAGCAGCAGAGCTGTTAAGTACAGTTGTGTACTCACATCATGGAATCAGCGACTGTATTGATTTTGAAAGCGGGTGTACCTTACAGGAACGCAGAGCGGAAAAAGAGTGTCAGGAAGACATTGTGAAGGAAAGATTTTTTCAGATCTTTGATAAAGAGAAAATCCAAAAAGTGTGCGAAGCAGCAGATGCACAATATGTTCAGATCAATAAAAAAATAGGAACATTTGTGCAGAAAAATACAAGACAAAATCGCCATTGTGGAAGTGGATACTTTTACATAGGGATGTATTTTCGGGTATTACTTTCTGTATTATTTGATAGCGACTGGACAGATACGGAAAAATTTTTTCAGAATGAAGAATTGAAACAACGTATTTCAAAGAAAGAAATACAGAAAATATGGCAACAGAGTATACAATGTTTTGAGAACTATCTTAATCATGAAATTCGAAACAAGGCAGAAAATGGCCAGAGTCTTCAGGCAGTCCGGCAGGAGATTTCTGAGAGGTGCTATGAAGAGGCAGAAAAAGAAACGAGACTGTATCGTCTGACAGTACCAACGGGAGCTGGAAAGACATTAAGTAGTTTGCGCTTTGCACTGTATCGTGCCGAGCGGACCCAAAAACAGCATATTATTTATGTTGCCCCATTTAATAGTATTTTAAGCCAGAATGCCGATGAGATCCGGAGAGCAGTTGACGATCCGGATATCGTACTGGAACATCATTGCAATGTGATTCTTTCGGAGGGAAAGCAGGAGAAAGACTATAAAAAACTGACAGAAACATGGGATGTGCCAATTATTATGACATCAGCTGTACAGGTATTGAATGTACTTTTTTCGGGACAGAAAAGAGATATCCGCAGAATGCATACCTTATGTAACAGCGTGATCATTTTTGATGAGGTACAGGCCATTCCGAAGAAGTGTATGGAACTTTTTAACTTAGCAGTAAATTTTCTTACCAATTTTGCGGAATCGGATGTTGTATTATGTTCAGCTACCCAGCCATCCATTAAAGATTTGAAAGAGAATAATTTAAGTGAATGCATGGAGATGACGGAAATCATAGAAAAGTATGAAGAAGCCTTTCGAAGAACGGATATCGTAGATTTGACAGAAACAGAAGCGTATCCGGGCGGAATGGAAATTGAGGATCTCTGTGATTTTACGTTGCAGCAAGCTGAGACATTTCGAAATGTGCTGGTCATAGTAAATACAACCGAATGTGCAAAACAAGTATATGAAAAGATAAAAAGCAGCTGTTCAGACGAAGATCAAGTTTTTCACCTGAGCAATAAACTTTGCCCGCAAAATAAAGAGGACACGTTGGAAACGGTCCATGCGGCATTACGAAAAAATAGAGAATCCGGATATACAGGCAGAGTGATCTGCATCAGTACACCGGTTGTAGAAGCGGGTGTAAATTTTTCTTTTGGCTGTGTCATTCGATCAAAAGCGGGATTGGATCATGTGATCCAGGCCGCTGGAAGAGGAAATCGCCACAAGGAGTATCCCTGGTTTGGAAAGATTTACATTGTACAATTGACAAACGAGGCCGAAAGTCTGGAAAAGCTGCCAGAGATACAAGAAGAACAAAGAGCAGTACAAAAATTATTAGAACAATATCAAAAGATAGAAATAGTAGAGAAAGTGAGTGAAAAATAATGTTATTAAGTATAAGTCCTGTAAGACCTATTATTGTACCACACATAAGCAATTGTAGTGGTTATGCAGTACCACAATGGTTAGAAATAGGCTTAATTGTTTTATTGGTATTGTGCCTTTTGGCACTATTGATTTTAGTAATAAAAATGATTTTTGAATAAGAAAGTGAGGAAGAATAATGAAAATAACAATATATGAATTATTAGGATTAGTTAAAGATGGTAAAGCACCTAAAAAAATAAAATATGAAGATGAAATTTGGGAATGTTCAAAAGAAGAATATCACAATTGTAAAGATGGTAGAATTTTATTGAGTGATTTATTTATTAACTATAAAATTCAAACATTTATAAATGATGAAGTAGAAATAATCGAAGAACCAAAGAAGATAGAAAAAATAGATGAAATATTAATGATTGATGATTTAATACCACCTTGTGGAGAAAATGATATAAAAATGTGGAAAAATATAATAATTCAGCAAAATAAAATAAATGAACTAATAGATGAAATTAACAATTTAAAGGAGAAATAATATGAGATATTTTTATGAATATAAATATAAAAAGGGTAATAGAATGGTTGGTGGACATAATTTAGAAAAAATTGAATTTTATGATAATTATATAAAATTATCAGGAGTAGATATTATTCCAACGAATTATGATTATGAAGAACAATATTGGGGAACACTTTTAGATATGAATGAAATAGAGTATTTAAAAATAGAACCTATGTTAGAAAATCAAGAATTAAAGAAAAAATATGAAAATGCAGTAGCAGATTATGAAACAACTATGTTTGAAAAAGAACAATTAAATAGTTTAGTAAATAGTTGTCAAGAAAAAATAAGGCAATTAAAGAAACAAGTTGAAGAAAATAAAGATAATTATAATTGCTTGTTAAAGCAAAAAGAACAATTTGAATACATAATGAGTAAACAAGTGGATTATCAAGGCCAACAAAAAGAGTTTATAAAATGGTTAGAGAATGGAATAGAAAAAGTTAAAAATACTGAATTTCTTGATGAAAGAATACAAAGAGCAGGATTAATAGCATATAATAGATGTTTACAAAAATACAAAAGTATAATAGGAGGAAATAAAGATGAAAAAAAATAAATATAATATATCACATATTAAATTACTTAAAATAATAAAAAAAGGAAAACTTAAGGAAGGAACAAAAATATATGTAAGTGATTTTGTTGCCTCACTATTTTATGAAAATGGAACATTATATTTTTATAATTGTTATGATGAAATAGAACCATTAACATTTAAAGATTTTGTTGAAAATATAAAATATGCTAAGTTTAAAATAGGAGATGATAAATAATGTTTTGGTTAGAACTAAGAGCAAGAATGGAAGTTATAGGAACATTTATAGGATTAGGCGTAGCAATATTATATATAATTTTATTAATAATAGGACGTGATAAAAAATGATATTTAATCAAGATTTTAAAAATATAGTAATATTTACATATAGAACTATATATCAAGTTGTGAAAGATAAAGAAAATAGAAACATAACCAATACATATAATCCTTTACTTGACTTTATAGAAGAATTTGAATTAGAAATAAAAGATAATAAGCTATACATGTATTGTGAAGATGAATACGAAATAAAAATGTGCGATGTAGTATTTTATGATATAAAACATAAATCATTTCAAATAAAAGAAGATACTATTTATCATGAATTATTGAGTATTGTTAGAACTTTAAAAAAAATAAATGAAAATTAGGAGGTAAATAATGAAAATAATGTTAAGTCAACCTATACAATAATATTTATGAAAGGTTGGGAATATGCTAGAGGTTGCAAAATAGAACATCAGATTGCTGTTGAATATGGTAAAAAGGTAATGTATAAAAATTAGGAGAAAAAAATGAAAAGAAATAAAATTAAATTTGGAGACATTTTACAGTTCTTTTTTGATGATGATACTTGCTGGGGTCCTTACGGTGATCATTCAGGCATAGTTTTATATGATAAGGATTTTAATTTACGAGTATATCTTTTAGACAAAAGAACAATTAAACTTCGTAAGGGTAAAGTTACTAATCCTGAATCTTATGATTTAGAATGCTTTATTAGTAATTATGAAGATGAAATAAGCATTATAGGTAATATCGAAACAATAGTTACAAAAGAACAATTTGAAGAAATGAGTTATAAAATAAAGGAGTAATGTATGAATAATGAAGAATTTATAGGAAAGATGCAAATGGTGTATTTTGGTGAAACAAATGCATTAGAAGAATGTACGCAAGCATATTTAAAATTAAATTTAATAAAAAATGAATATGAATCAAGAATGAATAAAGTAATTAATTATATACAAGAAACTTGTTTTATAAATGAAGATGATAAAACTGAAGTGTGTGAGTATGGAGATGATCTAAATCCTAGACACATTATAAAATTATTAAAAGGGTAGTGCAAGGATAAGTATGAATGAAGAAGAAAAGAAATTAAGGGACGAACTTATAGAATTAAAGATTAAATATAGAAAATTAAAACAAAGATATGAAAAAGTATTTAATGAGTTATTAAAATATATAGAAAAATATGAAAGTGAGGATAAAAAGTGGAAGAAATGAAGTATACGATAAAAGAAGCAAATAATGAAATAAATAGAATAACAAATTTATTAAATTTATACATAGATAGAAAGAATTTACTTTTTAATGACACACAACCAAAAGTAGCAGATGCAAATGCAGAAAGAGTAGATGGAAATATGACAAGAGAAGAAAAGTTCTTCAAGTATGTGTATAAATGCGAAGATGAACAAATTGACTGGTGGATAGAAAAATTAAACATTTACATAATAGCATTAAATAACTATGTAGAAGCGGAACTAAAAAGAATTGGTGAGTATGAACCATTGAAGCAAAAAGTTTATGAATTAAGAAACGATAAAAAATATATACAAGAACATAGAGGAAAACCTCGTGAGTGGTGGAAAATTGCACAATTAACAGGTTATAGTGAAAGGCAATGTAGAAGAATATATTCAAAAATAACAGGAAAAAGAAATAATGAGATAGAAAATAAAAATGTCCGTTCAATGTCCGTTTGATTATGTTAAAATGGTAGCATGGGATAATACGAAGTCCCGTGCAACTCCTTTTAAATTATTGTGCTACTTTTTGTAAGTAGCATATTGAGTAAATAGTGAAGCCTGTAGTCAGGATTAAATGTCAGTTATAATTAAGCCTTTACTCGTTTAGAATTGTTGATTACATTAAGTAAACCCCTGATTATAACAAAAAGCGTATATGTAACCCTAAGGTAGTGACATTTGTACAACTATTATTTACTTGATATGGTGCTTATAAATAATAACTAGAAAGTTTTAGGACTTATAGTTCCTAGAGTATGCGTACATATAGGTAATAAAAAAGCACAAAATATAGCATAGAGAAGAATGAGCTTAAGCATCCCGTGTGGACTTAAGACTTCGAGGAACTTATAAGACTATATAAATGCGAGGAAAACACATAAAATCCTGTGTTTGCAAAGAATTAATGGCTGACATCTCAAAGTTAAGTGTTGAATCTTATTTTAGAGGTAGGGAAAGCAACTAATACCCTAGACAACGAACGAAGTTGCAAACCGAAACATACATAACTGAATTCTTTCGTTGGTAGTCAGTGAGCGATGGAGTAGGTAGATGAATAGTGCTATTTGATATACGAATGTATGTAGGATAGTTTGTAATATTCATAAATTACCTTTATAGGTAGCATAGAGTAAATATATAAATAACCACGTCGAGTTAAAGGTTGATGGATGCACTTGACTTAACGCAACGAATTAAACTAAGCGTAATGTTTAATTTAGAAACCTTTATATTTATTCTATGGTGTCTATAAGGCACTAGAAGTTCTTATTTTATTTGCTATACGAACTCCGAGAGGATAAGATAGTAAATAGCATTACCTTTAACAGGTAGTGTCTAGTGATATATAAAAAGGGAGAAGTAAAGAGGTATCGTTCAAGAGTAATTAACTTGTTCGCTTTAGAAAATAGTTAGATAAGCCCTTGTATACTAACTTATAACAAGGTCAAACCTTTATATCATTAGACAGTATCTATTAATACAACCAATAAGGTTGTTTTTTTATTGAGGAAAATAATATGAAGAAGAAAAAGGAAAATTTAAAATTATGCATGATATACCATTGCAAGGAATGTCCAAGGGCAAGAAAATGTGAAGAAGAACAAAAGAGGTATGAAAAAAATGTTAAGAATAATAATTAGTTTAATATTAGGTTATTTCATAGGAATGGCAAGTTGTTTATTACAAGTAATAAGAATGGAAAACAGAAAAAATCAAAAGATAGAGGAAATATTAAAAAGAGGTGAATAGTCGTGGCAAAAAGTAAAGTAGACTATTGGCTAACAGATGATGGTTTGACTTTACTCAAAGGCTGGGCTAGAGATGGTCTTACTGATGAACAAATAGCTAATAATTGTGGCATAAGAAGACAAACATTATACGAATGGAAGAAAAAATATAGTGACATAAATGACACCTTAAAAAAAAGTAAGAGTATTGTTGATTATGAAGTAGAGAATTCTTTATTAAAAAAAGCATTTGGTTATAATGCAAAAGTATTAAAACATATAAAAGTAAAGAAAGTAGACTATAATGATGATGGCTATAAAGTAAATGAGCATGAGGAAATAGTTGAAGTATATGATGAAGTACATATACCAGCAGATACTACGGCACAAATATTTTGGTTAAAAAATCGTAAACCAGATAAATGGAGAGAAAAACAACAAGAGGCACCAAATAACGAAAATGATCATGTTATTCTTGTTGATGATTTGAAAGATTATGAAAATAATAAAGATAAGTGATTTGATAATACCAAAATTTTATCCATTATTTCATGATACAAAACATATCCATCATGTAATAACAAGTGGTCGTGCTGGTACTAAATCAAGTTATATGGGAATTAAAGGCATAAGGACCATAGTTGATGATAATCCTGGTTCAGTAGTAGTTTTAAGAAAATTTCATAATAAACTAAAAAAGACAGTATTTAAAGAATGCTTAAGAGCAATAACAAGATTAGGCTATAATAAAAATGAATTTAAAATAACAGTAAGTCCTATGCAAATAACATACAAGAAAACTGGTAATACAATCTATTTTACAGGTAATGATTCAATAGATGACACTAAAGGTATGATAGATGAAGATAGACCAATAGTATTAGTACTAATAGATGAATTAACAGAGTTTTTTGATAAAGGTGAGGGAGAAGATGAATTACAAAATATAGAGGCTACTTTCATTCGTGGTAATGATGAGGACTTTGTTATAGAATATTACTTCAATCCTCCAAAAAATCCAAAAGCACCTATAATGGAATGGTGCGAAAAAATGGAGAGAAGACCAGACACTAAACATGTGCATGTCGATTACAGAGATGTACCTGTTAATTGGTTAGGTAAAAAATTAATAGAATCAGCAGAGATATTAAAAACAATAGATGAAGTAATGTATAATTGGCTATGGCTTGGCTTATGCACAGGAATAGATGAATTAATCTATTATATGTTTAATGAAAGTGTTCATGTAAAAGAATGTACTCAAGATGATTGCAAGAATATGGAATATTGCTACATAGGAGTAGACTATGGGCAAATGAATGCTACAACATATGAAGCATTTGGAATAGATTATCAAAATAAATGCATTCGAGGAATAGATGAATACTATTATTCAGGTCGTGAGACTGGAAAGCAAAAGAGCCCGAGTGATTATGCATTAGATTTCAAAAAATTTAAAGATAGTCTTGAAGAACAAGGATTGACTATAAGATATGTATTTATAGATCCATCAGCGAAAGGATTAGCAGAAGAAATAAAAAAGCAGTGTCCAGATGTTATGATAAAGGATGCTAAAAATGATGTGTCTTTAGGAATAAGTAGAGTGCAAAAAGTATTGTCGCTATGTGCATTATACATATCTCCTAAACAAAAAAATTTAATCAAGGAAATGTATCTATATGAATATGATGAAGATTCAATTGAAAAAGGTAAAGAAATACCAGTAAAACAAAATGACCATTGTATGGATGCATTAAGGTACTTGATAATGGGTATATGGAAATTAATTAAGGCTATGATACCGATTCTAAAAGAATTAGAAAAGGAGGATGACAATGATAGGTAACTTAATAAATAAAGTTAAAGGATGGTGGCATAAAATGTTTGATTATAAAAAAATAGTAAATGACTTTGGATTAGATATGGAAACTAGCGAAAGTATATTAAATGCGATTCAAACATGGAGTAAAATATATAATAAACAAGAACCATGGATTGATGAAAATACTAAATCTTTGCATGTGGCAAGAACAATGTGTGAAAAAGTAGCAAAAGCAGTAACTATTGAATACAAAAGTACATGTTCAGAACCATATATTGATGGAATATATCAAAAATTGTTAAGAAAAAAAAGAAAATATACAGAGCAGATGTTAGGAAAATCATCTGTTTTTTTTAGACCATATTTTAATGGTAAAGATATAAAAGTAAATGTAGTACAGGCAGATAAATTCATACCTGTTGCATTTGATGATGATGACAACTTAACAAGTTATATTTTAATAGATCAAGTAGTAAAAGAAGATAAAATATATACTAGACTTGAATATAACGAGTACAAAGATAATAAAATAACAATTAAAAATATTTGTTATAAGGGTTTCATTAGTGGTGTAACATTATCAAGTAAAATAAGCTTAACAGAAGTTGATAAATGGAAAAATATAAAAGATATAGAGACTATTGAAGGTGTAGATAGATTAATAGGTGGATTTGCTACAATGCCTACAGAAAATGATTTAGATAATAATAGTCCGATAGGACAACCTATTTATCATAATGCTATGGAATTATTAGAAGAAATAGATAATCAATTTTCAAGAATAATTCATGAATATAGAGGTACAGAATTAGCAATTGATATAGACCAAAGTATATGCTTACCAGATGGGAAAGGTGGATTTAAAGTTCCAAAAGGAAAAGACCGCTATTTTAGAAAATGGGATTTTGAAGATACAAAAGATAAATCAATGAATATTTTTAGTCCAGAAATAAGAGATAATCCTTTATTCAATGGGTTAAATGAATATTTAATTCAAGTAGAAAGTGCATGTCATTTATCTCATGGTACACTTGCTAAACCAGAAGCAATTGAAAAAACGGCAACAGAAATGAAACAATCAAAACAAGATTATTATGTAACAGTGTCAGACATTCAAGCCGTATTACAAAGCGCATTTGATGATTTAATATATGGCATTTATGTATTATGTAAATTATATGGTATTTCTGTAAAAAATAATTATTCAGTTGAATATAACTGGGATGATAGTATTCTTGTTGACAAAGAAACAATCCAAAAACAATCACAATTAGAGCTTTCACAAGGAATAATTGATAGAGTAGCATACTTTATGACTACTCGTGATTGGAGTGAAGAAGAAGCAATAGAGTATATAAAGAAAATGAATGAGAGAAAAAAATTATTAGAACCAATAGAAAAAGAGGAAGAACCTGAAATGTAGGTGATTATTAGTGAATGATAAAAAAATAAATGAACTAATAAAACCAATAATAGATATCTATGACAATTTGGAACTTGAAATTGTAAAAGATATAGCAAATAGATTTGATAATTACGATACATTAGGTGGTACTCTTGAGTGGAGATTAAAAAAACTTGATGAATTAGGAACATTCAGTAATGACATGGTAGAATTAATTTCTGAATATACAAATAAATCCAAAAAAGAAATATTGCAAATGCTAGAAGAAGCACAAGAAAATACTTTTAATATAGATTATTTAAATAAAGCATATGAAAATGGCATGATTAAAGTAAATCCTATGAAAGTATTAAAATCGCCAGCATTTGAGAATATAATTAGCAATTCATATAAGGAGTTAAACAAGACTTTTAGACTGATTAATACAAAAGCATTAGAAAATATTAATCAGTCTTATATGGACATAATAAATACTGCATATGTTGAAGTAGCAAGCGGTGTTTTTGATTACCAGAGTTCAATTAAAAGAGCATTAAATAAAATGGCTGAAAAAGGCATTAAATGTGCTTCATATGAGCGAAAAGATGGAACAATAGTTAAATACTCTTTGCAAGGTACAATAAAAAGAGATATAGTAACTGCAATAATTCAAACCGCTTGTAAATCATCAATGAAGATGTGTGAAGAATTAGATGCAGAATATGTTGAGGTTACAAGTCATCTTGGTGCAAGAACTGGTGATGGTGTTAATCCAATAACAAATCATGCACACTGGCAAGGAAAAGTATATAAACTTAAAGGTTCAGATAAGTATGATAACTTTTATACTTCAACAGGCTATGGTGATATTTTAGGATTAGGAGGAGTTAATTGTAGACATAACTTTTATCCTTACTTTCCAGGAATAGATGAACCAAGTCAACCACATTATGATGAAGAAGAAAACAAAAAAGAATATGAAAGGCAACAAAAATTAAACAGATTAAATAGAAAAAAGCAACAACAGAACAGAATAAAAGAGGTTGCTATTCATAATGAGGATATAGACCAAATAAAAGAAGTTAATAAAGAAATAAAAAAGATAGAAAATGGAAAGAAACTCTAAAAAAATTAAAACAAAGTAAAAATAGCACCAAATAAGGTGCTTTTATTATGCTTAAATTTAGTGAAATGAGGTGATATGATGGATGATGTTGGTGGTGTTTGGCGTACAGTAGGTGGCAGAAGAATATTCATAAAAGAGGGGCAAGACCTTGCTAGTGCTATGAAAGAAAGTGGAAAGTTTTCTAATAAACAAATTGAAGATAAAAAAAATAATAAAAAACAAATGATTGATGAAAATACTGAAAAATTTAGCAAAAAAATAATGAATCAAAACCGTGAAAGTGCAATAGTGTTTGATGATAATGGCAAAGAATTAATATTTAAAGATGGTGAACAATATAAAGTTGAATTTAGAGGAAAAGAATTGGAACAATTAAAAGGCATGAATTTTACACATAATCATCCAACAACTTCAGATTATGATAGTATGTTTTCAAAACGAGATTTAATATTTGCGTATGATAATGATTTAAAATCTATGATTACTATAAATCAAAAAGGAGATATTATTAAGCTGGAAAGAGACAAAAATTTAAAATTTGATGATGAGCATAAACCTGGTTTTCTTGCTGGGGACTATGAAAGAGAAAAGATAATGGCTACTAGAGGAAATAAAAATTTAACAGAAGTTGCAAATCATATGGATAATTGGATGAATGATAATGCCAAAAAATATGGTTATAAATATGAAAGAAAAATAAAAGAAAATACTATTACAAAAGATAAAACACCAAGTAAAGAAATACCTAAGAAAAAATACAACGAACAAGAATTATATAATATGACTAGCAAACAACTAGCAACCTTGTTGGTGGAAGATCAAATAAAACGTAGAGTTGTTAAACCAGAAAATAAAGAAATGCAAATTAAAGCAAGATTAAGCGGTTCAACAAAAATGAGCAAGGCAAAATTGTTGGAATATGCAAAAAAATATTTATAGACTTACAAAAGTCTTTCATCGTGAGGACATGAAGAGATATATTAAGTGCAAGACTTAACCTTACGACCATAAGTCAATAGAAATATTGGCTTTTTTCGTGTGGTATAGCAACGCTAGGACTAACAAATATTTTAATTCACACGTGGACGTGACCACGTAAAAAATACGAAGGAGGAAAAATATATGAAACGTGAATTTTTAGAAGGATTAGAACTTGATAAGGAAACTATTGACACTATAATGGCAGAGTATGGTAAATCTACTCAAGGACTTAGAGAGGAAAGAGATAATCTAAAAACACAAATTGAAGATGTTAACAAGGAAATTCAATCTTATAAGGATATGGATATTGATAGCATCAAAAAATCAGCCGAAGATTGGAAAACAAAATATGAAGAAATGGAAGCCAATCAAAAGGCAGAAAAAGAAAAGAGTATTAGAGATGAAAGAACTAATGCTTTTTTTAATGACATTAAATTTGCAAGTGAAAGTGCTAAAGCAGGAGTAATCGCTAAATTTAATGAAAAAAACTTTAACTATGATGAAGAATCTAAAAAATTTTTAGGGGCAACAGAATGGTTAAACGATTTAAAAGAAAGGGACTCTGGAGCATTCCTTAGCGATGTTGCAAATCCAAAATTTACAACAACACCAACTGCTCCAACAAAACCAAGTTCCATGGATGATGTTATAAAAGCCATGGGAATTAAAGAAGAAAAGTAAGAGAGAGAGGAAAAAATTATGAATAATATTGAATTAAGTACAGTTTACTTACCTTTATTAGATAAGGTGTACAAACAAAATTCAAAGACTTCAATCCTAGAAGGTGATGAAGCAACAATGAAACGTGGTGACAACGGAGAATTAAAAGTCGCAATATTAGATATGGATGCTTTAGGAGATTTTAGTAGAAATGATGGATATACTAAAGGTTCTACAACATTCAGATGGGAAACTATCAAATATGATAAAGAACGTTCACAAGATTTACGTATTGATAGATTAGATAATGCAGAAGCATTAAGACTTCCATTTGCTAAATTATCAAGTGAATTTATCAGAACTAAAGTAGTACCAGAAACAGATGCTGCTCGTATTGCTAAAATAGCAGGAACAGAAGGTATCAGTACTAAAGCAGAAACTTTAAGCGGTGGAGAAGCAGTTGTTTCAGCATTACGTGCTTGTTCTAATAAAATGGATGAAGATGAAGTAGATGCAGAAAACAGAATACTTTTCATTACTCCAACATTAAGAGGAGAAATTGCTGACCTTGATACAACTAAATCAAAAGAAGTATTAAGCAAATTTTCTACAATAATTGAAGTTCCACAAACAAGAATGTATACAAAAATAGAATTAAAAAATGGTAAAACAGAATATGGTTATGCAAAAGCAACAGATGGTAAAGAAATTAACTTCTTATGTGTTGAAAAGAGCGCAGCAGTAGTTCATATGGAACAATTTATTAAATACTTTACACCAGATGAAGATCAAGATGGTGATGATAATGTATTTAAATATCGTAATAACAACCTTTATGGACATGTTTATGAAAACAAATTAGCTGGAATTTATTGCTCTTATAAAGCAGAATAGGAGGAAAAAATGAGTACATTTATAGGCATGGGAGTAAATAAAGCAAAAACAGTTGATACTTCCAAATTAGAAAAAGAAAATAAAAAATTATCTGATAAAGTTAAAGAATTAACTAAAGAAGTTGAAACTTTAACAAAAGATAAAACAGAACTAGAAAATAAAGTTAAAGAATTAACTAAAGAATAGAAAGGAGTGATAAGGTATGAAGTCATATGTTGATTTTGATTATTATTCGAAAGAATATAATGGAACTTTAATACCAGAGAAATCATTTCCTAAAATATCAGTAGAAGCAAGTCAAAAAATTAATTATTTTACTCAAAACAGAATAGTTGAAGAAACAAAAGTAATTAAGTATACGACTTGCTTAATTGCTGATGAAATTATGAAAAATGAAAACTTAAAAAACACTATATCTAATGATAAAGAGGTTGCAAGTGAATCAGTAGGGCCTCATTCAGTATCATACGTTAATAAGGCGACTATTCAAAAAGAACAAATAAAAGATAATATAACTTTAAATAGATGCTTATATAATATTTGTTTAGAGAATTTACCAAATGAATTGATGTACAGAGGTATAAATGTTTCCAGATGAAATAACTATTTTTAACAAAATAGAAAACGATGATGAAACAACATATCATACAAAACATTTAAAAAATGTTATATGGTATGGTACAGATAACATTAATCTATCAGGTAAAGGTATTGTTAATTCTGATGACATTAATATAGTTATACCATTAGAAAGTTTATCGGATTATAAAAAAGTAAGTGAATTTAACGAATTAGATGATAAGTCTAATTTTTTTACATTACAAAAAGAAGATAAAATCGTTAAAGGTGTAGCAGATGATATTAAAAGTGTTAAAGAATTAAGCAAATATGAAAATGTAGTAACTATTAAAAGTATAGAAGAAAATTTGTTTGGTTCATCTATTGATAACATTTTAATAAAGGGTAAATAATGCATACAGATATTGAAATCTATATGGATCAAGTTTCAATGATACTTTCAAAGCGAGGGTTAGAACCTGGTGGAAGAGTACAAAAGAAATTTACTATTGATGTTAGGAAATATTGTGAACCATATGTTCCTATGGATAAAAAAGTTCTTATAAATAATGTAACCTACGATAAGAATTACGAATCGTTTACTTATCAAAGCCCTTACGCACATTTTCTGTACGAAGGTAGATTGATGGTAGATCCAAAAACTGGAAGTTCATATGCAAGAAAAGGTACCCAGAAAATATATAAAACACCTACACAAGAATTAGAGTATAAAGGTGGTCCTATGAGAGGAAAACATTGGGACAAACGTATGTGGGCGGATAATGGAGAAAAAATCGTAAATTCAATACAAAAATATGTCGATAGAGGTGGCAAATGAGAAAGATAAAAACAATAGATGCTATAAGAAAGTTTTTCAAAAAAGAATGTTCTTATATAGACAAAAAATCAAAATTATGTGTAGATTTTCTTTCAAATGATTCGGTTTGTTTTTCAATAGAACCAGTTCCTGTAGAACCAATAGTTGAAGAGTATATCGATGGTGGAAGAAGAGAGCAATTTGTTTTTGTATTAGCATGTATGTTTCCTTATAACGATGAATTTATGAATAACATAGATAATAGTGGTTTTTTTGAAACAATACAAGACTGGTTAGAAGAATGTACTGAAAATGGAGTTTTTCCTAAATTAGATAGTAATTATTCTCCGGTCGAAATAAAAGCGATAACGAGCGGTTATTTGTTTGGTATTAGTGAAGACATGTCGAATGCTAGATACCAAATACAATGCCGTTTTTTATATGACAAGGAAGGTGAATAAAAATGGAAAAGAGAAAGAGACATTTATGGGCTCAAGGTCTTAAAACAGGCGAAAACACATTCGATAGAATGGGTAAAGGTATTACAAGCCTAGAGTTATCTTATAACGCTTCTGAAACATCAGAAAAATATATAGATGAAGAAGTTAAAACAACAACTATCGATGAATATGCTCCTTCATTTGATGGAGAACAAACTTGTTATAAAGATGAACCTATTTTTGAATACTTAAACAAAAAAAGATTACAATTAGCAACTGGTAGTGATGCAGAAAGTGAAGTAATCAATGTAGATATTATGGATAAACAAACAGATGGTAGTTATACTGCTCAAGTATTTGCTTGTTCTATATCTATCACTTCATATGATGGTATAGTTCTTAAATATAAAGTTAATCTAAATAGTGCTCCAAAAAATGGTACTGCAACAATTGCTAATAAAAAAATAACATTCACAGAGAAAGATTCAGAATAATTAATTGGGGTACATCTTTGTACCCCTCTATTTTTATATAAGGAGGAAAAATGAATAATACAGTAAGTTCAATAACAGTAAAAAAGAAAAATGTATATACAATAAAAATTATGGATGAAAATGGAAAATATACAGGAAATAAACTTGAGTTTAAATTAGATGATGTAGATTTAATGTTAAAACTAGAAAAAGCAGCGGAAGAAGTAGACAAAATAAAAAATAATATTAAAATGCAACAAGTAATAATAAGTAAACGACAAGACGTTCCAGGGAAATACGTATTATCTAAAAATGAACAAGATTTATATAATCTTTATTCAAATGGTTATAAAAATATAAGAAAAGCAATGGATAATTTTTTAGGAGAAAATGGATGTCAAAAAGTTTTTGGTGATACAAATTCTCTTGAAATGTTTGATGATTTAATGGAAATGTTAAAACCTGAATTTTCTAAAATGGGGTTAAGTGTTGAAAACTTAAAAAATAGAATAAAATCTAAATATTCTGATAAAAAGGAAAATGTAATTTGATATTTCCAGAATATGCTGAAATCAATGGTAAAAAATATAAAATAAATACAAGTTATAAGGTTGCTTTAAAGTGTTTAGATGTAATTAATGATTCTGACATAACAGATTTAGAAAGGGCTCTTGCAGTCGTTTTTTTATTGTTTGGATTTATTCCTGAAAACGATGAAGATATAGCTTTACTTCTTGAAAAAGCAAAAATATATCTAGAATGTGGAGAAAGTAAAGAAAATCCAGAAGATATAAAAAAAGATATGGATTACAGGAAAGATTGGAAATATATAGTTCCAAGTTTTGAAAGTGATTATCATATTGACTTATCTAAAACAGATTTACATTTCTGGCAATTTTATTATTTGCTAACAGGTTTAACAGACAAATCAATGTTAAGTAGAGTAAGGGATATAAGAAATTATGATTTATCTACAGTAAATGATGAAAAATTCAAAGAAAAAATGAGATTAGCAAAAAAAGAGGTAGCACTTGATGATGAAGAATATACAGAGGAAGAACAAGAAGAAATAAATGAATTTGAAAGCCTATTTTAGGAGGTGATATAATGGATGGTTCAATTACAATAAAAACTAAAATAGATAGTTCTGGTATAGAGGGACAATTAGAACAAGTAAATGAAAAAATAAAAATACAAGAAGAAAAGTATAAGAATACTAAAGATTCTCTTAATGAGATTACTAATTCACTTAAAACAAATAATGCAGAAGTAGAAGGAATGGTTAGCAATTATGAAAAGTTAAATTCAATAATTAAGGACATGCAAACAAAAGCAGATTCTCCAAAAGGATTATCTACCAGTGAGTATGATGAACTTAATAAATATATTGCAGAAAGAGAAAAATTAGGAAATAGTATAGATAAAGTAAATGCAAAAATAGTTAAAGAGGAAAGTCAACAAAAAAAATTAACTTTATCTCTAAAACAACAAAAATTGCAATACGACCAATTAATTGGGAAAAAACAAAAATTAGAAGTAGAAGCATTTAAAAAAAATACAATAAATGTAGGAAAAATGAATGATGGTATAAAACAAAGTATAAAAAGTTTGTCAAGATATGCATTAGCATTATTCAGTTTGTCGACAATATACTCATTTTTATCATCATCAGCGAGTTCTTGGTTAAGTTCTAACGATTTAGGTGCTAAACAATTATCAGCAAACATTGAGTATATGAAATGGGCGATAGGTAAATCACTCCAACCGGTCATAGAAACATTAGTTTCTTGGATGTATAAACTATTACAACTTATAGGAATGGTTGCAAATGCATTATTTAAAGTAAATATCTTTTCTAAAGCATCAGCAAAGGATTTTGAAAGTTCAAAAAAATCAACCGCTGGAATAGCGAAGAATACAAAAGAAGCAAGTAACAATTTAGCAAGTTTTGATAAACTGGATGTACTCCAAGAAAACAAAGATTCGAAAAGTGGAGGTGGTTCTGATTTCACAATGCCTACAACTGATTTAGGTAATATGGATATGGAAGTACCAGGATGGATGAAGTGGATTGTAGAAAATGGTGATTTGATTATAAGTATTATAGGAGGTGTTACTACAGCAATATTATTATTAAAACTAGGTGTAGGTGGATTAATTTCACTTGGTATAGGTATTGCAATAGCAGGAGTAATTTATTTAATACAAAGCGTAATTAAATATCTTAAAGATCCATCGTTTGAGAATTTTGGGAAGGTATTAACCGGAATTGGATTAATCATTGCTGGAATAGCAATTGCTTTTGGCGCATGGCCAGTTGCAATAGCGGGTGCACTTGTTGCAATAATAGGAATAATTATGTCAAATTGGGAAAAGATAAAAAATTTTGCACTTGGAATAGGTCAGTGGATAGAAGAAAACTTTGGTTTGCTTGGAGAAATAATAAATGTTTCAATTAAAAATGGATTGTCTGCTTTTGAAGTTTTATTTGGTGGAGTTAAACAAATCTTTGATGGAATAATTCAAATTGCTAAAGGAGATTTAGCAGGAGGATTAAAAACAATTTTTGCAGGTATCGTTAATGTAATCATTGGTGCATTAAATGTTATGATAAATGCTTTAAATGTTTTAATATCTCCAGCAAGGGCATTAATAATTGCATTTGGTAAAGTTACAGGTAAAAATTGGAACATGAGTAATATAAAAATACCATCAATTCCAAAAGTTAGGCTTGCAAAAGGTGCAATAGTAAATAATCCAAGAAGAGGTGTAGATGTTAATGTTGGCGAAAATGGAGCAGAAATGATGTTACCACTTGAAAATAACACAGAATGGATGGACACACTAGCAGATAAAATAGCAAGCAGAACTGGTGGAGATAGACCACTAAATATAAAAGCGACTGGTACACTGTCTCAATTAATAAGGTTATTAAAACTTGAACTTGATAAAGAAGATGATAGAAGAGGTGGCTCTATGATAAAAGGTGGTACATTATGATAGTATCTGATTTTTTAATCGTAGATGGTATAAAGTTTAATATTCATGTAAAAACTGGGGTTAAAAGAACCGCAGATTTTTTATATAAATATGCAAATAGACTCCAAACAGGATGGCTTGAATCTGAATTAATAGGTGTTTATTTTAACTATTCTAATATAAGTTTTGAAAAACAAACAGATAAAAATTATAATGAATATAATTCTTTGTATGATAAACTGACAGAACCAAATGAAGAACACACAATAACAATAGCAAATTTTACTTTCCAAGCGTATTTTGCTAATGTTTCTGATGAGATTTATAGTTATAAAAATGGTAGAGCATATTTTAAAAATTTAACAGTAGAATTTAAAGCAGTAGGACCAGCAAGAACATGAGAACTTATGCGAAAATAGTTTTTGGTTTGTATGATGTAACTGCAAAAGATGATGCTCAATTAACTGCAAACGACAAACAAACATTTTGTAATTTAGATGAATTACAAGAAGAAAATGTTAATGAAGTAAAATATGCTACACTTGAAAAAAATTATTTTAACCTTGATGGAAGTAAAGTTCTTTTGGATTACACTTCAAGAGCAACGGGTACAGGTTTATGGAGTAAATCAATGTCTGATGGCAAAGGTTTATTCCAAACACCACCTACGCTCGTGATTAATTTTTCACAATCCCATTCTTCAAATGGTTTAACTTTTCAATTTTCAGAAGATAATTATTGTAGTGACTTGAATATAAAATATTATAATGAAAGCACACTTATAAAAGATTTAAACTTTACGCCTAATAAGAGTACTTATTTTTGTAGTGAAATCGTTGAAAATTATAATAAGATAGTAGTAACCTTTAAGAAAACAAACAACCCTTATAGATACTTAAAATTAATTAATATTATATATGGACAAAATAGAGTTTTTGAACCAAGCGAAATAACAAGTGCAAACATTTTAGAAGAAATAGATCCATTATCAAATGAAATAAGTATAAATACTTTAGAGTTTTCAATATTTTCAAGAGATGAGTCGTTTAATATGCTTAATCCCAAAGGTATATACAAACTTTTACAATCAAGACAAATGTTTAAAGTTTATGAAATGAATGATGGCGTTGAAATGGATATGGGAACATTTTACCTTGATGAGTGGAAAAATGAAACAGAGGCAATTTCTAACATGAAGGCAATTGATTTAATAGGATTGCTAGATAAGACAACCTATTATGGCGGAATCTTTTATGATGAGCAAGTAGATATAATCTTAATTAGAATTCTTGAAACTGCAAATATGGATGAACATACAATTACATTTGATGATGATAATTTAAGAAAAATTCATTTAAGTGGTTATATTCCTATATGCACACATAGAGAGGCAATTCAGCAAGTATTGTTTTCTGCGGGATTAGTTGCTGATTGTAGTAGAAGTAAGAAGATAAAAATTTATAAACTTAAAGATTCAAATATAAAAAATATACCATATAGTAGAAAAAAACAAGATTCAGAAACCATTGAGTTGAACGACATTGTAACTGGTGTACAAGTAACATCACATCAATACTTGTATAATACAAATACACAAGTATACTCTGAAAAGAAAGAATTATATAATGCTGATTTAGATGCAGGAGAGCATTTTATTAAGTTTAGCGAACCAGTATATGGAATAACTGTTGAAGGTGCTACATTATTGGATTTTAGTTGTGCATATGCAAAAGTAAATGTAACTACTAAAGGTAATGTTAAGATTGAGGGTTATGAATATTATCATATAACAAAAGTATATGAGTCTAAAATTGAGGTAAAGGATAATGAAAAAGAAAATGTTTTACAAGTAACAGATGCCACTTTAATAAGTGATAACAATGCTCAAGAAGTAGCAGATAGAATTCTTAATTATTATCAAAATACATATAAAATGAATGTTGATTTTAAAATTGAAGATGAATCGATTAGTGATACCGCTATTGTAGAAACATTATATAATCAAAAACTTAAAGGAAATATCAAAAAATTAGATATTGATTTAACAGGTGGATTTATAGCAAGTTCAACAATTATTGGCTCACTTTATAAGGAGGAATCAAATGAAAACACTAATAACTGATAGAACAGAATTAGATGTAATAGAAGCAAAGAAAAATCCATCGGCAACGGATTATAAAAAAGGAAATTATAATTTTACAGACCTTAATAGACTTGAAGAATGGTGTAGTTACTTGCAAAAGAAATTTAATGATAATGGTTATAAATTAAATCTAAATTTAAAACTAAAGTATTATACCTATGAAGAATTAAAAAAGTTTAAATATTCAGATTTAAAAGAAATGCTATTTATAGAATTGAAGCACGGAAACTGGGGTATGACAGACATACCTACGCTAACAGAAATCAACAGAATAAGAGATAACATACAAACATTAAAAAATAATCTTATGACAAGAAGTACATTAACAATAGTTAAAAACAACACAATGAATTACAATCAAGCAAACATACTTGAACAAATCTTGTTTGAGTTAGATGAATTATTTACATTATATGAAAAGTCCTTACGATACTGTGGGACTTTTTATTGTGGGGAGGAATAAATATGTATGAAAAATTAAATTTTAAAGACAGAATAGTCGAAAAGCCAAACACTTATACTGTTCAGACTAACGAAGATGGAACAGTTACTTTAGTACCTGCTTTTGGGAATACTTTACAAGAAGGTACTGCAATTAATCATGGTTCTATGGATCATATTGAAGAAGGAATTGTTGCTTTGAATAATAACAAGCAAAATAAAGTATTATCTGGAACAAGTACTCCATCAAATGATTTGGGTGAAGATGGAGATATTTATCTCCAACACAATTAAGAAGGTGATATGAATGGCTAAATTACCTAGTTTAATTACAAATTCTTTAACTGGAGAAGCATTAAATTATAGTAATTCGGGCAGTGGGAAAGTTGAAATTAAACAAACATTTGAAGTCACACAAAATAATAATAACTTTACTTGGACTATAAAATCAAAAATATACATTAGGTTAAATTCAGGTTATCCGCAAGGTAAAGGTGAAAGATTTTCAGGTATATGGCAACAAATAGGTGATGGCATAAATAAAATAATTGAAGATATTCAAATTTTATCTTTATCAGGTGTTTGGATTAACAATGTTCAAGTTTCAAATAATGCGTATGAATGGTACAAAATATTAGAACAAGAAAAAACATATGAGTGTACGACTGGTAGGCAAGGTGTTAAATTGCAGTGTAGATATGCTAATGGAAATAATAGCTATTGTTTCGATGATTACACACTTATCTATTTAACTTTACCTGCATTTAGTGGTATGCAGTATAAAGTAAATAATAAATATTATTTCGCTATGCCTTGGATAAAAGTTAATGGTGAATGGAAAAGAACACTTCAATATGTCAAAGTTAATGGTGAATGGAAAAAATACAATAGTACTTGGTTATGGAATCCAGAATAAGAGGTGATATAAATGGGAACATATACAAAAAATTTAAAATTAGAAACACCAAGTTATACAGACAATGCTGATATACCAGCACTAACAAAAAAGAATAATGAAATTATAGATAGTGAAATGATAAAAAGAGCAAATGGTTTAGATTATAACGAACAAACAGGAGTATTACAATTAACAGGAAACAATTCTAAAGTAGGTAGTCCTATACAAATAAAAAACAACCTACCTGTAACTTCAATGTCAAGTGGTACAGAATTAAAAGTAAATAACTATAAGCAATTAATAAAGTTTACTAAAGAAGGTAAAACAGAGCAGAAAAGTTATACAGGGAAGAATATATTTAATTATGTTAGTAATCTAAAAGCTTCATCAGATGGATTAACAAGTGTTATAAATGATGATGGAAGCATTACCACAGCAGGAAAAATCACTTCAAATTATACTACGATAACTAAGGGTGTTGATTTAATTGATTTATTAGAGGATGGAGAAACATATACAATTTCACAAGAAAAATACAACACTAATATATATATTCAAATAACTGCAAGAAAAAAAGATAATACTTATACTTATTATGGAACCACTAATACTCAAAAAAAAGCATCACTTAAAATTGATAAAACAATTTATTCTAATTATTATTGCTCAATTCAAAGTAATTCTACTTCTAATTGGGGAGATAAATCTTTAACAATAACTAATAAGTACATGATATGCAAAGGTACTGATACTGCTGATTCTTCTTTTGAACCATATGTAGGTGGAACTCCAAGTCCTAGTCCTGATTATCCACAAGAGATTGTGAATGTTAGAGGTGTTGAAAACATTATTAAAGTAAAACCAAGAACTACTAAAGAAATAAATGGTTTAAAAGCTATTTCTCAGGAAGATGGAAGTATAAAAATAACTGGTACTGCAACTGCAGTAACTGAATTTACAATGCAATTAGAAACACCTGTTACAATAAAGAATAATATATATACATATAGTGTTAAATCTATTGGTAGTGTTCCATCTTGTGCAACAAGATTATTAAAACAAAATAGTTCAACAAGCGGAAATTCATTTGGTAAAACTTATACATCTTTAAAATCAAATGATACTGTAAAAATTACATCATCTGTAACTGATGAAGAGAGTTATAATTACTTTTTTTTCTATTGTAATAAAGATACAACAGTTAATACAACACTTTATCCTCAATTAGAAGAAGGTCAAATAGCACATAATTTTGTTCCATATGGAAGCAATTATCTCCAATTAAAAAATACTACAGATAATGAATCAAAAATAATAAACATAGACTTAAAAGGTAATGAACTATGTTCTGACAAAGAACAAAAATTAAAAAATGAATTGTTAGTGGAAAATGGTAAAGCAAAAATAAATAAAAAATTTGGTGAATACATATTTACAGGAAATGAAATTTTTAGTTTTGCAGATAGTAATACCAGAATTAAAATTGATTCTAATTTACTTCCTCAGTTGGCAAATGTGTATATACCACAACCTAAGACTTCTTTAAATATAACACCATCATTTTGTACACATTATATATTATCTTCGCAAGATAATGTAGTAAAAGGAAGTAATAAATTTGCTTTTTCACAATGGGGCAATCAAAAATTTATTTATTTTCCAGCCGATTATAGTACAATTGAAGAATTCAAGGCAAAATTAAAATCATTATATGATTCAGGTAATCCTGTAAAGGTACAATATGAACTAGCAGAACCAGAAGTCATTGACTTAGGTGAAGTAGATTTTGATTTAATAGAAAATAGTACATTAACTTGCGAAGAAGAATCAGATATGAAAATAGACTATTTAACAATAGATAGTAATATATTTGTACAAGATAATCTAGATGGTAACTCAAGTCAAAAAGCACCAAGTGTAGATGCAGTAAATAAAGCAATAAATAAAATAAGCAATTACTCTAGCGAAGAACAAGAAATTGGTGAATGGTTTGGAGAAAAGCATTATAGAAAAGTATTTAAAATAGATATGGATTCCACTTCAAAAGAAATGACTATTCCAACGGGAATAGACATGAAACAATTAACACATGCTTATGGTGTTGCTTTATACAATGGAACAATTTATCTTCCATTGAATTTTTATAATAATCTTGGCTGGGACTCTTTTCATTTAACTGAAAAAGGTGCAAACATCATTTTACAAAGAGGAGATAATTTCTCCATAACAAAAGTATTTATAACATTAGAGTATACAAAAAATGTATAGTAAAGAAATAGAAGAATTGTTAAGATTAAAAAGCAATTTAATAAATGTAAAGGAGTATATAAAAATATGCAATAGTCCTCAAGTAGACCATGTCAAATACGACAATGGTCTTTTCTATTTGTGGACTAATGATAATTATAAATTTGTTTTAAGAATAAGAAAGGAAGAAGAGAATGAATAACATTATAATTGCAATAATTGGAGGTTTATGTACTGCGATACCTAGCATAATTGCAACAATATCAACCAATAAGAAAAATCAAGATCTAATTGATTATAAAATAAGTCAACTAACAGAGCACGTTATACAACATAACGGATTAATAGATAGAATGTATAAAGTCGAAAATAGAGTAACTCTATTAGAAGAAAAAGAAAAATAGGAAAGGAGAAAGACAATATGGTAAAGAAGATATCAAAGTATGTTCTTAATGTATTAACTATTGTTAATGCTTTAATAATTGGTATTGCTCCAATTTGGAATATCAATGCTGATAAAGTAACAAATACAATATCAGTAGTAATTGCAGTTATATCAACATACTTATTGGGAAATAAAGCAGTGACAAAAATAAAAGGAGAATAGAATGAAATCTAGAGAAAAAGAAATAAATTATTTGATTTACTTAAAAAGTAAATTAATTCAAGATACAAAGAAAGAAATAAAACAATTAAGGTTAGAAAAAGAAAGTTTGTATAGAAAGAAGGAAGTAAGAAAATGAGTAAAAGTAGTTTAGTAAATTATACAAAATTATCACCAAATTGTTCATCAAGAAATGGTGCAAGAATATGTAAAATAACACCACATCATATGGCAGGTAATTTAACAATAGAGCAATGTGCTGAAGTATTCCAGAATTCGAGTAGACAAGCATCAGCAAACTATGGAATAGGTTCAGATGGAAGAATTGGTTGTTATGTAGATGAAAACGATAGGAGTTGGGCATCAGCAAATTATGATAATGATAGACAAGCAATTACCATAGAAGTAGCAAATGATGAAATAGGGGGTAATTGGCATGTGTCGGATAAAGCATTAGAAAGCCTTATTAATCTTTGTGTAGATATATGTAAAAAATATAATTTTAAATTGATATATGATGAAACACCTAATGGAAGCCTTACAAGACATAATATGTTCGTAAATACAACTTGTCCAGGTCCATATTTACAAAGTAAGTTTCCTTATATCGCAGAGGAAGTAAACAAAAGATTAGGAGGACAATCTACATCAACACCAACAACTTCAACAACAAGTGGAGATGAAACAATAAAGTATATTCAAAATAAATTAAATGCTAGATATAACGCAAGTTTAAATGTAGATGGTATATTCGGACCATTAACTAAAAAAGCAATGGTAAAAGGGCTTCAGATTGAGTTAAACACACAATGTGGAGCGAGATTAAATATAGATGGTATATTTGGATCATTAACTAAAAGTGCATGTCCAAATGTTAAACAAGGAATGAAAGGAAATATAACTTGGCTAATACAAGCAAGATTATACACATTAGGATTTAATACAAATGGAGTAGATGGTATTTATGGAAGTGGAACAAAAAACGCAGTAGCAAAATACCAAAGTTCAGTAAATATTGCTTCAGATGGAATATGTGGTAAAAATACTTTCGAAAAATTATTTAAATAAAAAATGCACAATGATTGTGCAAAAAGTCCACTTAAAACCGGAAAATGCACAAAAAAGTCCGATTATTGTGCAAAATTAAGACCTATCGAAAGATAGGCTCTTTTTTTTGGAAAAAATTACCAAGTAAAATGTATGGAAAAATATGGTATATATAATATAGAGGTAGTAAAGCAATATGATTATAGTAGTAGTTGAAGATAATCGCATATTAAGAGAAAGAGAAATAAAAGCAATAAGAAAAGCATTAAAAGATTATAATTATAAAATAGTTGAATATTCTGATTTTACAAAAGAATTAAAGAAATTAATTCAAACACCAGATTTTAAAATCTATGTATTAGATATAGAACTTTTAAATTCATCGGGAATAGATATAGCAAATTTTATTCGTGATTACGATGACATGAGCGAAATTATTATGTGTAGTTTTCATTATGAGTTAGAGTATAAAGTTTTAAAAAGTAAACTTAAAATTTTAGATTTCGTTTCAAAATACGATAACGCATATGTAAATTTAACTAATTTAATTTTAGAGGTGTTTAATAAACATTCTAGAAAAATATTGAAAATAACAGATAAAGGCGTTATACTCTTTATTGTTATGAAAGATATATTATATATATCTAAAGAAAAAAATACACGAAAGTGTGTCATAAAAACATTTAACAATGAGTATCTTGTAAATAAAAATTTGGAAGAAATAAAACAAGAATTAAATTCAGATTTTATACAAGTAAGTAGAAATTGTATAGTTAATCAAAATAATGTAGAAGAATATAATTTTAAAGATTCTAAAATTAAATTTAAAAATGGTGAAGAAATAGATGTAGTATTGAAATCTTTCATAGAAAAAATAAAATTTTAGGTCTTATTTTGGACTTAAAAATCTAAAAAATGAGTAAAAATGAGTAAGTATAGTTATATATAATTCCTTATAAAATAAAGAAATTATACATTAAAATGTATATTCTAATTTTTCCCCTAAGCTCCACCATAATGATATTATGACCTAATTTGTTAGGTTTTTTTATTTTTTCTATTTTATATTTTCTAAAAGTATGATAATATTATTATAATTTGGAGGTATTAAGATGGATAGAAGTAAAGAAAAAAATAAAATTTTAGTTGTGTTATGTAAAATTGATAATTGTTATGAAAAAGAAGATAATTATAGAGATAGA